>ERZ827423.14-NODE-14-length-243834-cov-13.351975_pt1 | contig 243834 bp, 213 predicted proteins | sample MGYA00519775_ERZ827423 | MGnify/ENA primary metagenome ERZ827423 (study PRJEB31778, sample SAMEA3449296) | human gut metagenome | biome: human gut; feature: human-associated habitat; material: faeces | place: United Kingdom | collected 2010/2012 ... | reverse complement strand
CCTTAGCTCAGTCGGTAGAGCATGCGGCTGTTAACCGCAGGGTCGTTGGTTCGAGCCCAACAGGGGGAGCCAAAATCGTCGGTCTGTAAGTCCTTTCTTGCAGACCGGCTTTTTTTAATCGTTAAAGTATTGAAAAATCCCGATACCGTGTTACAGTTATACAAAGACAAATCGAAATTTGCGGAGGAGAGTATGAAATACAAAGGAACGCTTATTGTTGTGAAAGACTGCAATCGTGCACTGAAATTCTATTGTGATCTGTTCGGGTTTCAACTTCTGCATGACAACGATGAAAATTTGGAATTGACGAACAACCTGTATTTACAGGAATCAGGCTACTGGGAGCAGTTCACAAAAAGAAACATCTTCATAAAAAGCAATCAGTCCGAATTATATTTTGAAGAGTCCGATATAGAAAAATTTGTGGCACGACTTGAAATGCTTTATCCCGAAACCGAATATGTCAATCTTCTGATGACACACAGTTAGGGGCAAAAGGCAGTCAGATTTTATGACCCGGACAGAAATCTGATTGAAGTTAGGACTCCTGTGTGACATATTTCGGCAAAGTCTGGTTGCACAGATGAAAACGATTGAAACTGTCCGACACATTCTTGAAAATCGACCTAAAAATGATATTTTGAAGTAACAAGTAACAGTGAAGAAGGAAGTATCTCCGCGCCGCGTAAATGTATTGACAAATTTTGACTTTTGTGATAAAATCTGAAACAGAACAACAGTGTATTTTGCTTTTTTGCGAAAGGGATGGCGAGTCGTCATCTTTTCACTCATCTTTATCGTATTCACTGCGCAAGTCCTGCAAAAGATTTCTTTCGAAACTTTTGCTGAACGGACTTGTTCCGTTCAGCCTAACCGCGTCAATGTAGCAGCCGCAAGGCTACGCAAGCTTCGCCTTGCTTAACTACATCTCTGCGATTAGCCATACAAATTAGTGTTGTTCTTCAAAATCGGGAAGGAGAGTGTATATGATAGTTTACAGAGAACTCCGTTCGATAGAAAAAGATTTGGGCTTTTCGGCAAGAACCTTATACGGATTAAGCAACAGTCTTGAAAAACACTATCATACAGTGTACATTCCGAAGAGTGACGGCAGCAAACGGAAACTCTCCGTTCCCGATTTGATCTTAAAGTCGGTACAAAGATCTATCGCCGACAACATCCTTACTCAATATCCTGTTTCAAAATACGCAAAAGCATATAAACCGGGAAGCAGCGTTCAAAAAATGCGCGCCCGCACATAGGAAAAAAGAAGATTTTGAAGCTGGACATAGAGGGCTTCTTTGATCACATTTTGTACTCACATGTTAAGGACATCGTTTTCAATGAAGAAAAATATTCGGATTCCGTTCGGATACTGTTGACAATTCTTTGCTATCATAACGATTCGCTTCCGCAGGGTGCCCCGACTTCCCCGGCTGTTACCAATATCATTATGTATGATTTTGATGAGACTGTTGGCGCGTTTTGTGATGAAAAAAACATTGCATATACGAGATACTGCGACGATATGACCTTTTCAGGAGATCTTAACGAACAGGAAATTATAAGTTTTGTAAAAAATGAGTTATCCAAGCTTTGCTTGCATTTGAAGAATCGCAAAACAGCGGTTGTTCCTGCAACAAAGCGCCAATGCGTAACCGGGATTGTCGTTAATGAAAAAATGAATATCACAAAGAATTACAGAAAGAAAGTTCGTCAAGAAGTGTATTATATCAGGAAATTCGGACTTGACGGGTGCCTAAATAAAACTGGTATATCCGATAAGGAGCAATACCTGCTGTCACTTAAAGGAAAAATTGCCTTTGTGCTTCAAACAATTCCGAAAGACAGCGAATTTTTAGAATATAAAAAATTTCTTGATTCAATTCGGATATAGGAAGAGTCGCATTTTTGTACTGCAAGCACAGAATTATCGCTTGAAATGGCGCAAATTGATAAAGCTCTGAGAATTCAAGCATTTTCTTGTATCAATGGAGCAAAAATGGGGAAGAAGTTTTATGGTGCAGAGCTAAATGAGCTGTTCTGCAAAATGAAACTGTGGGTAATAATGTTTGGGGATTTTAAGTCTTCTTTTTTATTTTTATAACTAATTTTTTTCCCGTAAGGATTTGAACTGACGACATATGTTTGACCGTAATATATTCAAAAGAACATATTATGCGCAGGTCGTCGAAAGCGATCAGGGGCTCTCGGCGGTGATGCCTCCGTTGATGTTCATTCGAGCCGCAAAATCAACCTGATTTTTTTCGAAATTGAAAAGAAACCTACGCAAGTGTATTACGGCGCTTGGGGTGAATTTGAGAATATGGAAATTTATTGGAAAGACGAAAACCGTCTGGTCATCAACGAGAAAGAATACAGCGTGGAATAGCTCTTTCCGTTCCTACCTCGGCACGAACGGCGTGTTCGACTTTTCTGACAATTCAATATTGCGAACACGAGACCTGAGCGAGGACGAGAGCTTTCGCCGCGGGCCTCTTCTTTTGTGGGGTTCTTTTCATTTGGAGGACTTTCGCTTTCGGGCGAAGCGGCTTTGGAAAAAGAAGATGGGAGGAGTTCGCGAAATTTGCGGGAGGTCGGACGGTGGAGGCAGTAACTTTTTTGGGCAAGACGGAATAACGAGGGAATATTGACAAAAATATCGGCATATGATACAATTTGTGTGTTCAATGATGCTTGTGCTTGATTTTAAGGTAAAGTTTAACGGTCTGTTTTTCAAAAACGGCGTGCGTGTCTCTCCGGAAGAGACTTCGAAGGTGTCTTTTTTTTGAAAGGCGTTCCGGGTTTTATGATTTACCTCTTTTTTTGCAAAAATGATTTCGGGAGATGATTTTATGACGAATATAGGAGCTCGGATATACAAGGCGCGACAGGCTTCGGGTATGACGGCAGAAAACTTGGCGCGACGCCTCGGCATTTCGGTTCAAAAGGTTTCCGAATGGGAAAACGGAGGGACGGAGCCGAGCGCACAGAATATTTTTTCGCTGTATGACATATTCGGGCAGAAACTGTTTTCCGATGTCGGCAATATCGCAGCGGACAAGCCTAACCGCCCCTGTATGGAGAGCATAAAAGAAATATATAAAATAGGAAGAGGTCCGTCAAGTTCTCATACGATAGGTCCAGAAAGAGCCTGCAAGCGGCTGAAAGAACTTTATCCGAACGCAACCGGATATAAAATCACGCTGTTCGGTTCTTTGGCAAAAACCGGCAAAGGGCACGGCACGGATGTTGTTATAACAGAAACGCTAAAACCCGCCGCCGTAGAGATCGTCTTTGACAATATAACGCAGACCGCGCATCCGAACACAATGCGTACAGTTGCGTTTGACGGAGAAAAGATACTCGGAGAAAATGAAGTTCGCAGTATCGGCGGCGGAGATATCGTTTTTGACAACGAAATAGCGGCAGAGAAAAAAACGGTATATCAATATCGCAGTTTTGCGGATATATCGAATTATTGCAAGTCCCGAAATATTTCGCTTTGGGAATATGCAAACGAAAACGAAGACGGGCTTCGGGAATATCTCGGCACGGTTTGGAAGCAAATGACGCAGGCCGTCGAACGCGGTCTTCACGATGAGGGTATTCTTCCCGGCGGTTTGGGCGTTCACAAAAAGGCAAAGCAACTGTTTGAGGCGCAGCATATAGATGAAAGCCCGAAATCAAGAGAAAACCGTCTTATTTGCGCGTATGCGTTCGCCGTCAGTGAACAAAATGCGTCCGCACAGACCATTGTGACCGCGCCTACTTGCGGTGCGGCGGGCGTTTTGCCTGCGGTGCTGTATTACGAACAGCAAAAAAATGACCTTTCGGAAGAAAAAATTATTCGGGCGTTGGCAACAGCCGGAATAATAGGGAATATCATAAAAACAAACGCATCGATCTCGGGCGCTGAATGCGGTTGTCAAGCCGAAATAGGCAGTGCCTGCGCCATGGCTGCCGCTGCTCTCGGTGAACTGTTTGAATTGAGCATAGACAAAATAGAATATGCCGCAGAAATTGCACTTGAACATCATTTGGGACTGACCTGTGACCCCGTTTGCGGACTTGTTCAGATTCCGTGCATAGAGCGCAATGCGGTTGCTGCGATGCGGGCAAAGGACGCCGTCAGTCTGTCGAGTCTACTGTGGAACACAAGGAAAATATCGTTTGACAGCATTGTCAAAACAATGGCTGAAACCGGAAAAGATCTGTTGCCCTCTTACCGTGAGACCGCAGAGGGCGGTCTTGCGAAAACTTATCGCGGCGATTCCGAATGATTTTGGGAATAAGTCTTGCCCGTTTGTGCTGATTATGGTGTGTCTGAATTTGTTAATATCAGCACTTTTTCGGAAAATCTCTGTCGCAGCCAGAGGTTTTTCTTTTTTATTCTCTCTTTTTTTATGGCGTTACAGAAAAAAATGAAATAGGCCTGTTATACAATTGTTTTGTTATATGTGCACCAAAAATTCCTGATAAATTTAGCAAGTAATACTAATTGTGTCGAATTTTGTCTTCGAAAACGCATATTTGTGATACAATTTCTAAATTATTTTCGACAAAATTCGCTTGAAATCCATAATGTTTTGTGATAGAATTTTTTTGCGAAGAAAAAACAGGCAAAAATTAAATTTATATAAGATGAAACCGTTTTTCGAAAACATCTCTCTCCGGGACATGCTCCCATTGTTTTCGAATGACGGCATAGGAGGATTTTTATGGAAGGATTCGGTTATGAAAAGAAGATCCGAATTATGATCGTTGATGAGAACGCAGAATTTCGTTCATATACGGCGAATAAACTTCGGGAAGAGGGTTTTGATGTTGTTTTGACGACATCCGACCCAAAGAATGCACTTGATGCAATCGAAGCAACATCTCCCGATGTCGTTCTTTTTGACTTGATAATGGTCGGGCTTGACGGAATAGCGTTTCTCGAACAGGCAGGCAAAATGCCTTTTGCTCACCGTCCGCGGTTTATCGCAACATCAACAGCCGTCAACGAAATGATGATAAAAGAAGTTATGCGACTCGGGGCATCATATTTCTTGGTTAAACCGATAAACTATTCCATTCTGACCGAGCGTATACATCAAATCTGTTCTGTACCGGAACGAAAGGAGATCTTTTCCGTGTCCCAACCCGAGCCTACGCCTGAACCGCGTCAGGTATATATTGAGGATGACCTTGAAAAACAAGTGACGGAATCCATTCTTGAAATAGGTATTCCCGCGCACGTCAAAGGCTATCATTATGTATGAAGCGCAATCATGCTCGCAGTGACCGATCCCGAGGCAATAAATGCCGTTACAAAAATCATTTATCCGACCGTTGCAAAACAATATAAAACTTCGCCCTCCCGTGTCGAACGGGCTATACGTCACGCAATAGAGGTTGCGTGGGACAGAGGCGACGTCGATGTTTTGAACTCGATTTTCGGATATTCCATAAGTTCCTCCCGAGGAAAACCGACAAATTCGGAATTTATAGCAATGATTGCGGACAGGCTCCGTTTGCGGAACAAAAAACGCGATATCAGAAGAATGACAGTCTGATTTTTACATAAACACATAGGTTTAGTATTCTTTTCCTATCAATTCATTACAGACAGCGACTGTTACCCTCTCTCTTCTTCTTCTTTGCGTAAGGGGCTGTAAATAACTTGCGTTTTCTTACAGCCCCATGCAATAAGAATTTTCAAAATGTTATACCCTCTTTTCTTTTCTCTTCTCTTTTTGCTGCCGTTCCGCATTGCTCGGTTCTTCCCTCGTTCCGAGCACGGAACGGCTCACAATTTTTGTGAATCCCATTTCAATAACGACAGTCAACTGTCCTTTCGACGGGAAAGTTTTGATTTTCAGCATTTTTAAATGAATAAATATATATAAACATTAAAAGAAGCAAGCGACGGTAGAAATGTTGCTTGCTTCTTTGGTTAGGCTGAATAGGTTGGATTTTGCCTGAAACAACGGTTATTCCGTCATTTTCAGAAATTCGGCTTCGTCGATTATCGGCACGCCGAGAGATTGGGCTTTTGTGAGTTTTGATCCGGCGTCTTCGCCTGCGAGGACGTAGGTCGTTTTCTTTGAGACGGAGCCTGAGACCTTGCCGCCGTAACTCTCTATCAGTGCGGAGGCGTCGGAGCGCGAAAAGGTCGGGAGAGTTCCGGTGAGAACGAAGGTCATTCCCTCAAAGCGCGTGTCTTTGATGTTGCCCGTGTAGGTCATATTCAGACCGAGCGCCTTGAAACGGTTGATAAGTTCAATATTTTTCTCTGTTTGGAAATACTCTGTTATATACGTCGCCGTTATCGGTCCGACATCGTTGATAACGGTCAGTTCGTCGCGGGTGGCAGAGATAAGCGCGTCCATGGTAGTGAACTTTTCGCAGAGGATTTTTGCGGCTTTGCTGCCCACCTGACGTATGCCGAGCGCGTAAACCAAACGGTCGAGATTGTTTTCTTTTGAACGTTCAAGCGCCGCAAGCAGGTTGTCTGCGGATTTTTCTCCGAAACGGTCGAGTTCGGCAAGAGTTTCGCGTTTGAGAGTATACAGGTCTGCTGCGGAATGTATAAGTCCCTCTTCGACAAAACGTTCGACAATGCCTTTGCCGAGACCGTCTATATCCATGGCGTCACGCGACGCGAAATGAATGATGTTGCGCACTATCTGCGCGGGACAGTCGGAGTTCAGACAACGCACAAAAGCGTCCTCTTCGTCGGAAAAGACTTCGCTGCCGCAGACGGGACAGACTTTCGGCATTTCAAACGGAATGCTGTCCGGGGCACGGTCTTCTTTTACGACTTCGACAACTTCGGGTATTATATCTCCCGCTTTTTGAATTATTACGCTGTCGCCTATGCGGACATCTTTTTCCGCAATAAAATCTTTGTTGTGCAGCGTCGCTTTTGATATTGTGCTTCCCGCGCAAAAGACGGGTTCAAGCACCGCAAGGGGTGTCAGAACGCCTGTTCTGCCCACGTTTATGCGAATGTCGATAACTTTTGTTTTCTTTTGTTCGGGCGGGTATTTGAAAGCGATTGCCCAACGGGGAACTTTGACGGTTCTGCCGAGAGCTTCGCGCATTTTGAGGTCATTTACTTTTACGACCGCGCCGTCGATGCCGAAAGGCAGTTCGTCACGCATATTTCCGAGACGTTGAATTTCGTTCCACACGTCTTCCATATTGTCAAAGACCGAATAGTATGGACTGACGGGGAAGCCTTGCTCTTTCAGAAAATCAAGCGTTTCGGAGTGCGACGCAAACGTTTTGCCCTCTGCCGCCTGCAAATTGAAAACGATTATGTCAAGTCCGCGTGCCGCCGCAATCGAGGAATCGAGTTGTCGGAGCGAACCCGCCGCCGCATTTCGCGGATTTGCAAAAAGTTGTTCTCCGTTTTCTTCGCGTTCGGCGTTCAGACGTTCAAAAGTTTTTTTCGGCATATAAACTTCGCCGCGAACGATGAGTTTCGGCAGTTTTTCGTCGAGAGAAAGGGGAATGGAGCGCACGGTTCTCAGATTCGCCGTCACGTCTTCGCCCGTTGTTCCGTCCCCTCGTGTAGCGCCGAGTTCAAAAACGCCGTTGATATATGTCAGACTGACCGAAAGCCCGTCTATCTTCAATTCGACGTCATAACGGGCATTCGGAAATTTTTCTTTGACTCTGCGGTCAAAATCGAGGAGTTCTTCTTTTGAAAAGGCGTCCTGCAAACTTTCCATCGGAACCTCATGCACGACGGGCTCAAAGCCCTCCGCAATGCTTCCGCCCACGCGCAGGGACGGGGAGTCCGCTCTGCGCAGGTCGGGATATTCGGCTTCAAGCGCCTGCAATTCGCGCGAGAGCATATCATATTCATAGTCCGATACTTCCGAAATGTCTTCGGTATAATATTTTTTTGCATATCGGTTCAGCATGTCGGTAAGTTCGTCGAGCCTTTTTTTCGGATTCATTTTTTTACCTCTGTCTATTTTTGTCTCATCGCGCCCGTCGCCGCGTAAAAATCGGGTATGGGACCGACGATTATCGTTTCCGCAACAACGACCGTTTCCGAGCATTCGGCGGAAACTATCCGCGTCGGAAAAACAAGGTCTATTCCTACGGTTACGGTCAAAAGCACGGAATGTATCGTCTGATTTATTCCGACCGATTCAAAGCGGGTCGAAATATCTGTATAAACGCTTTGCGTGGGGCAAAGTTCTATTGATATCGCCGGTCCTCTGCCTGCAAAATATTCGCTGTCGAAAAGCGTTCCCAACGGGATTTTTATATATGTTTCGTTCAGTTCGTTCAACCCGTCGATGAGTTCGAGTGTTATCTGCGTGGTGAGTTTGTTTATTTGTTCGGGGTTTGTGCGTATCGAGGATATATGCCCGTCGGAGGTCTTTTCGACAACCGTCAGGCGTGAATAATCTATCTCCGGATTTTTCAGCGTTTCTTTTATCGCCTTGTTTATCGCCGCCGTGGCGATGTCCTGCGCATCCGACATACCTATCGCTTCGATCAGCGGGGCAAGCCGTGCGTTGTAATAAATCAAAAAAACAACGGCAAGGACAAGCATCAGCACAAGAAGCGTCACGACCTTTTTCTTTCGTGTCGTTCTCCGTGCTCTTCTGCGCAAAATATCACCCTGAACAGTATATTCGGGAAAGATCTTTATAATGCGTGGGTAAACTCAATCTGACTTCAATCGCTTTCCGTCAGTCCGCTATCACGGGCGAACCGTAGTCGTAAAGCGGAATGTCGGGAATATATACGGCTTTTTTGCCGTGCTTTGATATAAAATCGCAAATGTCTTTGCAGTCTTTTCTTCTTCGTATATCCCCGAAAAAGAGAACTTCGTTTTCGGTAACCGCCGTCGCTCCGCCTAGAAAACCCGTGTCGTATCCGTTCAGCAAAACCCCGTCATTGTCGGCAAAAAACACGTCCGCGCCGAGTCTTTCGCACGCCGCATAAACGGATCGGTCGGAGGTTATAACGGCATTTTCCGAAACAGTAACGGAACTGCACTTTGCATAGCCCTGTCTGACGGAAACAACTTTTGAGAATTGCGAAAGCAAAATCTTATCGGTCGCGTCTTCTTTGCAGACGAGCGTTCCGCATACCGCAAATGCGTTGTATGCCACGTCGTGCGGATATTCTTCGGAAACAAAGGTTTCTCCGCTGATTACCGAGGGGAAAATTTCTTTGTAAAACTCATAAACGCTCGGTTCACAGACATATATTCCACATGACGCGAACAGCCCGATATCGACGTGCCGTTTTATCGGTTCGGCGACGGGCAAAGACGGAACGGTCACTATGTCGAATCTTTCGATAAGAAAAGCCCGTGCCTTTTCGTCTTTTATCTCGCCTATAAGGAGTTTCATTGCTTTGCGCCCTTTTTATTCGCTTTCAGCGACGCGAATATTTCATCGACGTCAAGTTTTTCAAATTCAAGTTCTTCGTCGGTCTTGTCCTCTTCTGTTTTCGGCTCAAAATCGCCGTTAACCCCGAGCAGGTATTTTTTCAGGCTCTCCTGCAACGGCCTTTCGGGAGAGTTTGCTCCCGTGTCGCCGCCCATATAGTAGGCAAGGTCGGTCGTTTTGTCGTAAAAAACCGGGAGAACGCAGCCGTTTTCTATTGCGGAAGCGTCCGCCGAAAGTTTTTTGTCTTCGTCCGTTATCCCGTCAACGAGAAAAATCAGTGCGATCGCTCTTTTGTCGTATCTTGAAGATGCCCGCATTGACGCAGCAACTTTTGCCTTTATTGTTTCTTCGGGTGATTCCGCATTTTCAAATACCGTGACGGACAGTCTGAAAAGCCCCGCTTTTGTCAGCGTAACGCTTCCGTCGTCGTTTTCCGTTGCCGTAAAACCGCCGTTTTCAAACGAAGCCGCAACGGAGCTTACGGAAATGTTTCTGTTGTTCGATTTCCAATATCTTCTGTCCGTTTTCAGTCGTTTTTCGTTTTTTATCATCGCTTCGACAATCGCGAACGGGTTCATCGTTTTTACGAGAACTATCAATCCCGCAAGAGTGAACGCAAGGATAATGCAAACGGTTATCAACTTCGGCTCTTTATTGAAAAAGTCGGGAAACAACGCCCGAACGCCGAAGATTACGGGCAACTGCGCAAGCGCGATGACAAATGCCAAACAGAGCCGTGCGGTCAGCCGCTTTTTCTTTTGATGAAGATTTTTCATTTTCAGACTTCCTTTTATTTGAGAGTGACTATCGTAACGCCGCTTTCGCCCTCGCCGAATGTTCCGAGACGGTAACTTTCAACGAGTTTGTTGCGTTTGAGCCGCTGCTGAACCGCCGCACGGAGCGCGCCTGTGCCTTTGCCGTGGATAACGCTGACGACTTTCAGCCCGCTGAGACTGCATTCGTCGATGTATTCGTCAACCATGCGTTCCGCTTCCATTACCGTAACGCCGCGTAAGTCGAGTTCCGAAACCGCTCTTCTTGTTGCACGGCTTTCTATGTCGAGCGTTGTCTGCTGCTGTTTCGGTTGCTTCGGCTTGATTATTTCAAGGTCTTCAAGCGGAAAACGCATTTTCACGCTTCCGATTTGTAGCATGACTTTTCCGTTTTTCGGTTCTTCGAGGACCTCGCCCTCTTTGTTCATCGAGTAAACGCGGACACTGTCTCCGACTTTGAGCGGGCGTTCGAGAGGCTTTTTCTTCTCTTTCGGTCTTGTTTCTATTTTTTCTTCGAGTTTGTCAAGCCTGTCTTCCGTCGCGGCTCGTGTCGCTTCAATGTTTTTCTTGAAATCTGCGCGCTCTTTTTCTTTGCGCAGACGGTCGAGTTCATCCGTTACCACCTGTGCTTCTCTGCGCGCGCTTTCGATCATGTCAAGCGCTTTTTGTCTCGATTTCTGCGCGTCTTTTTCCGCATCTGCAAGAATTTTTTCCCGCTCTTTTCTTGCCTTTTTGAGTTCGTCCGCCGCCTTTTGTCTTATATGTTCCGCTCTTTCGATGTCGAATTGGGCGGTTTTTTTGCTGATTTCAAGGTCGGCAAGCACTCTTTCGACTTTGACGCTTTCATTGTCGAGGTGGAATTTTGCGTTGTTTATTATATCTTCCGATATTCCGAGCATGGAAGCGATTGCAAAAGCGTTCGATTTGCCCGGAATGCCGATAATGAGCCTGTATGTCGGCTTCAACGTTGCAACGTCAAATTCGCACGAAGCGTTTTCGACGTCGGGCGTTTGAAGCGCATAGAGTTTCAGTTCCGCATAGTGGGTCGTGCACATTATTCTTGCGCCCGTCGCCTGCATTTGCTCGATTATCGCAATGGCAAGTGCCGCACCCTCGACGGGATCTGTTCCCGAGCCGAGTTCGTCCATAAGCACAAGTGAGTTCGGCGTTATCTGCGTCAGTATCGAGGAGATGTTTGCCATGTGCGCCGAGAACGTCGAAAGCGACTGTTCTATCGACTGTTCGTCGCCGATGTCCGCAAAAACTCTGTCAAAAAAGCCTATTTTCGCCTCGTCGCGGCACGGCACAAAAAGTCCCGACTTTGCCATCAGGCAGAGAAGCCCCGTCGTTTTCAGCGAAACGGTTTTGCCGCCCGTGTTGGGTCCCGTCACTATCAGCGCGGAGTATTTATCGCCAAGAGCAATGTCTATGGGAACGCATTTGTCCTTTGATATAAGCGGGTGACGCGCCTTTTCTGCTTGTATGACGCCGTTTTCGTTGAGTTCCGGTCTGACCGCTCGCAATGCGGCGGCGTATCTTGCTTTTGCAAAGCAGAAATCAAAGAACCTCGCAGTGCGGAAATCTTCGCTTATCGTCTCCGCATAATCTCCGACTTCCGAGGAAAGCGCCGAAAGAATTCTGTCTATCTCCGCGCGTTCTTTTGCATCAAGTTCGGAGAGTTCGTTGTTTGCGTTGACAACGCTCATCGGTTCTATGAAAAGCGTCGCGCCCGATGAAGATGTGTCGTGAACAAGTCCCGCTATCTCGGAACGGTATTCCGCTTTTACGGGGATAACATATCTTCCGTTGCGCTGTGTGACGATGTTTTCCTGCAAATATTTCTGCGTCTGCTGTGACCTCACAAGCGAATCGAGCGACGATTTTATCTTGTTTCTTGCCTGCGCCTGTTTGCGTCTTATTTCCCTCAGTGCGGGCGACGCTCCGTCCGCGACTTCATCTTCTCCCACGAACGACGAAATTATCTTGTCCGCAAGATAATTGTTAGGCACAAGCGAATACCTGTCCTCGGAAAGAGCATCGTTTTCGTCCAAATGCTCATCGAGAAATTTTTTCAGCCGCTCCGTCAGTTTCAGCACGTTTGCGGCGGCAAGAAGTTCGCTCGGCGCAAGCTGCGCCCCGTTTTGCGCTCGTGCGCAAGCACCTGTCACGTCTTTGAGACTGCCGAACGACGGCGCGCCGAAATTGAGCAGCAGTTTTTCCGCCGAAGCGGTCTGCCCAAGCGCTTTTTCTGCATCTTCCCGCGTCGCTGCGGGAGAAAGCGAAAGACAAAGTTCTTTTGCGGCGGGGGAAATTGCGTGTTCCGCAAGCGCCGCAAGCACTTTGTCAAATTCAAGTGTTGTAAATTCTTTTTCCATATCTATTTTCCGAAATTCTCAAATTGTTTGTAATAGTCAAGGCTTTCAAACCTGTGTTCGAGATGATATTCCAGATATTTTTCCGTCAGTCCCGAAAGGTGTGAGAGTTCCTCTGTTCCGATAGGCAGACGGTATGTTCTCATTCCCGAAGACGTCAGAATGTGGTTTACGGTCATGAGTTCGTCGTCCGAGAGTGAAAAGCCGTCTCCGTGCGCGCATTTTTCGCAGAGAAGTCCCTGAGAAAAAGACCAGAATGCGGGCGTTTTTCCGCATACGGCACAACCGCCTCCCGACGGCGCAAAGCCCTCTTCAAGCGCAAAACGCAGTTCAAAAACCGTTTTGACAACGAGCTTTTCGGCTTTCGCTTCCGACAGGAGAGCCAAAGAGTTGAGCAGCAGACGCAGCAATTCGGGGTCGCCCTTGTCCGTTGTAACAAATGCGACCGCGTCCGCGAAATACTGTGCAAGCGCAAGGCTTTCGATGTCTTTTCTCAACCCCTCGAACGCTTCGCAGACTTCCGCATCGTCAACCACGGCAAGCCCTCTTCCGTCGAAAATTTCAAGTTCGGCATAAGCAAGCGTCTGGTATCCGCTCAAATCTCTGCGGCTTTTTCTTAACCCACGGGCAAGGACGTTCATTTTCCCCTTTTCCGCCGTCAGCACTGTCAGCAGCATATCGTTTTCTTTGAACGGCGTGCGCTTGATTATCAAGCCCTTGACTGTTTCTTTCATATCAGTCGTCGAAGAGCGCGAGTTCCGTGATTATCTTTTCGCTGTCGCGCCAATTCTCCTTGACCTTGACATAGCATTGCAGGTTGACTTTGTTCCCGAGCAGTTTTTCAATGTCTGCTCTTGCTTCCGACGCTGTTTTTTTCAGCATCGAGCCCGCTTTGCCTATAAGCATGCCTTTATGCGATTCTTTTTCGCAGATTATGTTCAGCACGATGTCCGTGACGGGTTCTCCGTTTTTGTTCTCTCTGTCCTTGAAAACAAGCGGCTCAACCGCTATGCCGTGCGGAATCTCGTCGTGCATATTGCGCAGTATTTTTTCGCGCACAAGTTCGGACGCCATCTGACGCACTGTCTGATCCGTGTCGATGTCGTCTGGGTAATACTGCACTCCGTCTTCGTTTGTGAACGGCATTATTTCGTCAAGCACTATCTTCACGCCGTCTTTTTTCAGCGCGCTTATCGGTACTATGGACGCAAATTCGCCGAGTTTTGAATACTCTTCGATGGTTTTGATTATTTCCGATTTCTTGACTCTGTCTATCTTGTTGATGACAAGTACCGTCGGCGTGCCTTCTGCGTTGAGACGTTCGATTATTCTTTTTTCCGTTGTTCTCGGCGGTTTGCACTCAACCACGAGTATCGCCGCGTCAACATCGTCCATCGCTTCCTTTGCCGCCTTGACCATGTGCTCTCCGAGTTTGTTGTGCGGGGTGTGCATACCCGGGGTGTCAACAAACACAAGCTGCATATCGTCGCGGTTGTATATGCCCGTTATCCTGTTTCTCGTGGTTTGGGGTTTATTGGAAACTATCGAGATCTTTTCTCCGATTATCGCATTAAGAAGCGTTGATTTTCCGACATTTGCTCTTCCTACGATGGATATATATGCTGTTCTCATTTTTCTCCGTCCTTTTATCTGTGAAGTCCCATTTTTGCCATAACGGTTTTCTGTCGTGCTATCATTTCCTTTTCTTCTTCTCCTGCCATGTGGTCATAGCCGAGCAGGTGCAGGCAGGAATGCGCAACAAGAAAAGCCACTTCTCTTTCAAAAGAGTGTCCGTATGCCTTTCTCTGCTTTTCGGCGCGTTCGAGGTTTAACGATATGTCGCCGAGAAAACATTCCTCTCCGTCTTCGGGCGGATATTCGCCTGACGGAAAAGAAAGCACGTCCGTCGTCTTTGAAATGTTTCTCATGCGGGCATTCAGTTCGCGCTGCTGTCTGTTGTTGACAAGTTGAACGTCAACGTCGCATTTTGCCTCGACACCCTCGCATTCAAGGGTGGTTTTAACGGCTTTTTTTATGAGTTTTTCAAGGTCTTCGGTGATTTCGAAAATATTCTGTCTGTTTATTATTTCAACGTCGGGTCTTTTCATTGTTTTTTCTCCGTTTCCGCATCCGCTTTTTCGTAAGCTTTGATTATCTGCTGAACAAGTCGGTGTCTCACAACGTCCTTGTGCGTCAGCATCTGAACTGTTATACCGTCTATTCCGTCAAGTATTTTCATCGCCTGTTTGAGTCCGCTTTTTCGCGTTGCGGGCAAGTCCGTCTGTGTGATGTCTCCCGTTATGACTATCTTTGAGCGGAAGCCGAGACGGGTCAAAAACATTTTCATCTGTTCTCTCGTCGTGTTCTGCGCCTCGTCGAGAATGATGAACGAATCGTCGAGCGTGCGTCCTCTCATGTATGCGAGCGGAGCGACTTCGATAACTCCCTTTTCCTGATATTTTTGGTATGTTTCCGCTCCGAGCATATCGAACAGCGCGTCATAAAGCGGGCGCAGATACGGGTCTACTTTGTTTTGCAGGTCGCCCGGCAGAAATCCGAGATTTTCTCCCGCTTCCACGGCGGGACGCGTCAGAATTATTCTGCTGACCTGTTTGTTGCGCAGCGCCGTGACAGCCATGGCTACCGCAAGATATGTTTTTCCCGTTCCCGCAGGTCCCACGCCGAGCGTTACCGTGTTGTTCTCTATCGCTTCGAGATACTGTTTTTGTCCGAGCGTTTTTGCGCGTATGGGTCTGCCTTTTGCGGTTATGCAAACGCAGTCGGAGGAAAAGTCCGCAAGCGCCGCGTCGTTGCCCTCTTCAACCATGGAGATGAAGTAACTGACTATCTGCGCAGTTACCGTTTCGCCGCGTTCCGCAACCGATATGAGAAGTTTTATGACCTTTTCCGCCGATTCCGTGTTCTCTTCTCCGCCGCAGACTTTTATTTTGCCGTCACGGTTGACCACGGCAACGTCGAGTTCGTTTTCTATGAGTTTGATGTTCTCGTCAAAACTTCCGAATACGTTTCCGATTATTTCGGTTCCGTTTACCTCAATGTTTCTTTCCATATTTTCCTCTGTTTTATTCCCGCTCTTCTGCGGTTTCGTTGTTTCTTATCTCCGCGTCTTTTCCGAAATCCGTCACCACGCTGTAACGGTAAGCCGCGTATATTCCCTCGGATGTATATTTTATTTCAAGCCGTCGGCTTTCTATTTCAATATTTTTCATTCCTCGCGCCTCCGCTTCGTCAAGAAGCGTCAACGCCTTTTCGTAAGCCTGTTCTTTTGTCAGCGTCGTTTTTGCCGTCTCCGTCTGCGAAAACGTCGTTCTTGTCAGACGAACGGGCAAAATAATATTTTTCGATAACCGCAGTTCGCTTGTCTTTGCCGTGCGGTAGAATTCTTCGTAATCGCATTTGTTCAGGTCAAAAGACTTTCCGAAAAGCGTCAGCGAATAAACCGTTTTTGTCCTGCCCGTTTCGGTTTTTTCTTCCTGTTCGAACGGAACAAAAACATCTATCGTTCTGTTCACCCTCGCTTTGATCTCCGCACGGGCGTGGACAAGATGAAATCCTATTCGTTTGCTGTCGTAAACGCCGCCGACAAGCAATTGCCCTTTTTTTACGAGCGCACCGTTTTTAACCGCCCGAACGCCGTTGAAGACCGTTACGGAGATTATCTGCGCGTCCTCTTCCGCGATTATGTTTGACGGCGACGTTATATCCACCGTCGGGTTCGGAACTGCTTGTTCGAGTTCCACGACCGCAACGCTGCCGAAAAAATTGACGGTCGCTCCCGCAACGTCGTCAAAATTTCTCATAAGATCGCGACGCAGGGTCTGTTCGTCGAGCATTCCCCGAATCGCACCGACGCAAAGTCCGTTTTCTTTCAGAAATTTTTCAACGGCGATGAGTTGCGTTTTGTTTTTATATCCCGATATGTCTATACGCCAAATCACGTTTGACATAAGCACGATTATTCCGATAAACAGCACCGCACCGACAAGAAAGCCCCACCGCTTCATTCGTCTCTTTGCGCGGAAGGGAAGCCCCGCCGTGACTTTTGAAAGCGATGTTGCGCCGCTCTCAAAGCAAAGTTTTTCGACCTCTTTTTCGTCGGGCAGGCGGCAGCGGAATCGGAGCGTGCAGGCATCAATCCTTCGTATCGCCCAGATATCGACGTTTTTGTTCATGCAGGCGGTCAAAAATCTTTCGGGTTCGGGACTTTCCGCTTCAAATTCGACACAGCCCGTCAGAAAATTGATTATATCCGAACTTTTCAATTTATTAACAGCAAAGGTCAACGGACATGACTTTTCCGTCGATACGCACGCATCCGTCCGCAAGATTTTTTATGCGCAGGTCTTTTCCGATAACGCGGACATTGTATTTCCCGACATTTACCTTGACCGCTTCGTTTTCGTACTCGCAGATACGCCGACAGCCTTCGATAACGACGCTTTTTCTGTCGTCTATCTCGATCTGCGGCGTTTTCGGACGCCAATCGCTTGCCATTTGCCAACCTCCGTTTTGTTTCTTACAAAATGTATATTTCAAAACGGATATGATTATTCTGCTTTTTTCAGGCTGATCCCACGCGCCTAACGGCAAACTTTGTCAATGAATTTCAGAACTTTTTCGACATAGTTCTTTTCGTCTGTTCTGTATGCCTGCGCATGATAACTTTTTTGACTTATCCAAATCTGAGTTTCGTTTTCGGCATGGGCTGCTGCGTTGTTCAACGCAGTTGCATAATCGGAAGAAAACACATTGTCCTTGTCCTCTCCGATAAAAAACCATGCCTGTCCGTTTTTTTCGGAAACGGCATTTATGGGTTTTGCGGAAAACATGTCTTCTTCCGAGAGAACGGAAATAAAGAATTTTGTCAGTCCGTGCGTCCAATCGGGCATTGACGACCACTTTTTAAGTCCGCCGTCTTCGTTGAAATATTTGTCCGCGTCCGTATAAGCCGCATCGGAAATAACAGCCGTTACGTCATCATTGTCCGCTCCCGCGAGAATTGCCGCGGAGGCGCCGAACCCCCAGCCTTGAAGGACGATATATTTTGACCCGTATTTTTCCTTTACATAGGAAATTATCTGTTTTAGTTCATTTGCTTCGCGTGTCCCGTAGGTATACCCTGAGCCCGTCGCAAAGCCACTGCCCGAGTAGTCGAACGTCGCAACGTTTATGCCCGCGTCCGCAAGTTGTTTTGCGTAAAGAATGCCGTCATCGATTTTCGTTACGGTCTTATTGTCCCCGACATCATGCGAAAAAATGACGGTAATATCCGATTTTTTGCTTTCCGCCGTTTTAATGTCCTGTGCGGGAATAAACCAAAGTACGGTTTCGTCTCCGCTCTCGAACTTCACGGTCGCCGCTTCGTAGTAAAGACCTATTTCCGAATCGTCGGGGAAACGCTTTGCGGAGACTTTTTCGGGGTGAATTATCGAGTATGCGTCCGAAAAAACAAGCGAGACAAAAATTATCGCACCGAGTCCGACAACCGCGCATAAACAGATGATGAAAACCTTTTTGAAAGACTTCGCTTTTCGCTTTTGCTCATTTTCGCTCTTTTTCATCGCTTTTGTTTCGGACGGCTTTTTATTCTTTTTTTCTTTCATATTAGTTCTTTTTCCATTGGTCGAGCCACGGTTGAATGATTTTTATATCCTTGAATCCGATAATATAGGCAACGCCTGCCGCAATTATGCCCGAAAGACAGAAAAACGCCGTAATCAGCGCGCCTGCCAATCCTCCCTCGGCGCTAGTAACTCCGAACATTGCGTAGATGTACATCGCGTGACCCGAAAGAATATAGTTCAGAATGCGTATTCCCGAACGTATGCCGCAGTCGGGAAGCAATACGCCGAGCGTGTAAACAACGGCTGCGGGAACAAAAACGACCGCGGAAGAGGCAAAACCTTTCCAGATCATAGGCTTCATGTGCCCCGCATTCACCTTTATTTTGTCCTTGCAGCCCGCAGTCCAAAGATTGAAAATGCAGAAATACATAAAAACAATATAGTAAAAAACCGCAAGAATACATTTGAGCGGGTAAGCAAAATCCTTTGCCGCCGCAACGAGCGGATAAGAAGCGAACGCAAGCGCCGTGACCATCAGCGTTCGCAGAAAAACATCGAGTGAAGATCTAAAAACCGTTTTCATATATATACTCCGATATTTTAATATATATTATTTTAACATACAGAGCGGTGATTTACAATACCGCAATTGTGACATTTTTATATTGCAGAGGGGTCATACCCGTCACTTCCGCAAATTCTCTGTTAAAAGTTCTGACCGTTTCAAAGCCCGTATCTGCGGCTATGCGTGTGACGGTCTTTTCGGGTTCGTTTATCAGTTGATAGCACGCTTTTGAAACACGGTAGTCGTTGACGTAACGTTTGTACGAAAGCCCCGTTTTTGCTTTGAATTGTTTGGAAAGATACGAATAGTCGTATTTCAGCGTCTCCGAAAGCGTTTTCAGCGAACAATCGGTGTCGTAATTTTTTGCAACAAAGAGAAAAATCTCATCCAGAACGGAAAGATTGGCGGTCGAAGTTCTCGGCACGACAGGCAGTTTTCTTGCCATAAGGTCACAGGCGGTGTAAAAGAACGCTTTGACCGCAAACACGTTTTTCTGCTCCGCGAGTGCAAACGCTTCCTCGGGAATGTGGAATACGGGATTTTGAGGTATCTTGTTTTTCATCAGCGAGTCGAATTCGGGGATAAATTCGGGCGCAAAAATATAGGCAAGTATCTGCGAAGACGCATCCGCCGAAAACGAATGATATTGAAGCGGAAAAACAACGACGCTTTCACCTGCGGGGACTTCTCTTTTGACTCCCGCAACTACCGATTGCGCCGTTCCTTTTACCACGCGCATGATCTCGTATGTTCTGTGTATGTGATACGGAAAACTCATGTTCGATGCCGAAAAAATATCGCACCTTTTTCCTTTGAGTTCCGTCGGTTCAGCATAAAGCATATAATATCTCCGATGACTAATTTTGTCTATAAGTATACTACATTTGGCTTGAAAAATCAAGACCTTTTTGATATAATAGGTCGAATTTTGACTTACTGTGAGGTAAATATGTGGTATCTTGCTCTCATCGCGTTTATCCCCATCGTTTTTTGCGTTGTTGCGATGGCGGCGTTCAACTGGCCCGCTAAATTCGCGCTTCCCGTTTCATGGCTTTTGGCGTGCCTGCTCGGCTTCATTTTCTGGAATATGGACCTTTTGTCCCTGACGGCTTATTCCATTTCGGGACTTTTAAATTCCATTGACGTACTTATAATCATCACGGGCGCAATACTCGTTATGAATATGCTTAAAATGTCAGGTGCAATGGCTACGATAAATCACGGATTCAGAGCCATCAGTCCCGACGGAAGAGTTCAGACGATAATCGTCGGCTTTCTTTTTGTTTCGTTCCTTGAAGCCGCCGCGGGTTTCGGCACTCCCGCCGCGCTTGCCGCACCGCTTCTCGTCAGCCTCGGCTGTCCTCCGCTCGGAGCCGCCGCAGTTGCTCTTATCTGCGACTCCGCAGCCGTTTCGTTCGGTGCGATAGGAACTCCCGTCATAACGTCCCTGAACTGTCTCGGTTCCGAAATATCGACGCATTCTTTTGCAATGTCTCTTTCTTTCTGGTCCGCCGTTCCGCACGTTGCGGTTTCAACTTTTTTGCCTTTTATCATCGTTGCGGTAATATGCAAGTTTTTCAGCAAAGAACGCTCGTTCAAACCCGCGTTGCAGATTCTTCCTTTCTCTCTTCTTGCGGGTCTTTCTTTCAGCATTCCGTATCTTCTCGTCGCAACGTTTATCGGTTATGAGTTCCCGTCCATCATCGGTGCGCTTGTCGGTCTTATCGTGACCGTGCTTGCCGCAAAAAAAGGCTTTCTTGTCCCGAAGACGGAATGGCATTTCTCCGATTCCGTGAACTGGGACGAATCGTGGAAGTCGAGCCGCAAACTTGCTCCGATGAAACCGTCGAATATGCCTCTTTTCAAGGCATGGGTTCCTTACGGTCTTATAGCGCTTCTTCTTGTTGTTACCCGTCTGCCCATAAAACTCGGGGGCAAAACAATAGGCGATTGGCTCAAATCCGATGTTATCAGCCCGAGCATTTCAAGCGTTTTCGGCGTTGAAAACACAAGTTACGTTCTCAAATGGGCATACATACCCGGCACGATGTTCATTCTTGTTGCTCTTCTGACGATACTTTTGCATCAGATGAAAGGCAAAGACGTTGCGTTTGCTTTCAAAGAAACAGGCAAACAGGTTGCGGGCGCGGCGGTAGCCGTTGTATTCGGTCTTGCGCTTGTTCAGATACTGCGCTATTCGGGCAGCAACGACATAAACTCAGAAGGCACCAAGAGCATGATTTTCTATATGGCGGAAGCGCTTTCGGGCGTCGGAAAATCCGTATACGTCATAATCGCTCCCATAATAGGCGACCTCGGAGCGTTTGTTTCGGGCTCTAATACCGTTTCCAATATGCTGTTCACAAACCTGCAATATCAGTCTGCAACGCACCTCGGTCTGCGCGGCGATATGATAGTTGCCATGCAGGTGGTCGGCGGCGCAGTCGGAAATATGATCTGCGTCAACAACGTTGTTGCGGCATGCGCAACGGTTGCAACCACGGGCAAAGAGGGAAAGATAATCCGTATGAATCTTATCCCCGCACTTATTTACACCGCCGTGGTCATTCTCATTTTTCTTGTTGCCCTTTGGACCGGAAATATGGATATAGGAGCAAAGGTGTTCTCCTGACTCCGCTTTTGTAAATATATAACATAAAACATTTTGCCGCCCGTTTTCACGGGCGGCTTACTTTTTGATCTTTATGTTCGAATCTTTTCTTGTGGAAAAATTGTTAAATTTTATGAAAAAGGGTATGCTACCTATTGACAAACCGAAAGGAAAGTGATACTATTTAGTCAATGATTAGCACTCGGGTGCGCAGAGTGCTAAAAACGGGTCGGAACAATCCGACACGGAGGCGAAAACAATGGAACTTGACGAGAGAAAAAGAGTAATATTGAAAACCGTCATCAACGCATATATCAGAACGGGTGAGCCTGTCGGCTCAAAGGCTTTGGCGGGAATGGAAGATCTGCACGTTTCGTCCGCAACTATAAGAAACGAAATGTCCGATCTCGAAAAACTCGGATATCTGATGAAGCCGCACACCTCGGCGGGAAGAGTTCCGTCGGGCGAAGGATACCGTTATTATGTTATGAACGCGCTTCACGCGTATCATCTGACGCAGCGCGATATTGACCGCTTAATAAGCGACGCGCGTTTGGCAGGACTTCGAAACGCCGTTGAGGATTCCGCAAAAAGACTTGCGGATTTTTCCGAATGTGCGGTATTTGCCGTCAATCCTGTCTGCACGGGCGGGGCGTATTCGTTCGGACTTATGCCTGTCGGAAAAAACACGGTGGCGCTGCTTGCGATAAGCGGCGTGGGAAGCGTTAAGACTGGATTTATAAGAACGGAAACGGAATTTGACCAAAAAACGCTTCAAGGCATTGCATCAGTTCTGAACACGGTTCTTTCGGGCGTATCGCTTGAACAGATAAACAGATCCAGACTTGAACTTCTGAAAAAAGCGATAGAGGAAAATTTCTCGGACTCTTCCGAAATAGCGTCTGCGGCGGCAAAACTGCTGGAAGAACTGAAAAGTTACGAATTGACCGTCTGCGGCGGCACAAACCCGCTGTCTTATCCCGAATTTTCCGAGATAGATGTGGCTAAAAAGTATATAAATATGCTTTCCAAAAAGCAGGAAATAATGAAAACGTTGCTTGACGTTCCGTCAAAAGAAAGCGATTTCAGCGTTATGATAGGCGAAGAAAATCCTTTCTTCCCATATCAGGATGCGGGACTTGTCAGGGTTGGGTGCGATTCAAAAATACCTGTCGTTTTCGGCATTATGGGACCCGCAAGAATGAATTACGCAAGGTTGAAAGCGGGCTGCTCTTACATCGTTTCTCAACTTAAACACAAAATCAACGAAGAATACTGATCTGCGGGTATTTCCGACGGAACAGGACATCGGAGGTAATGAGATGTCAGATAAAAAGAAGAAAAAAAACGAGGTAACTGAGGATACGGAAAAAGATCTTCCGCAGACCGAGGAAACTACGTCCGAGACTGAGGGAAAAGGCGAAGAAAAGTCGGAGACAGAGAATAAAAAGGAATCCGACGAACTTGCAAAGGCAAAAGACCAATTTGTTCGTCTTGCGGCGGACTTCGACAATTATAAAAAAAGAACGGAAGCCGAAAAAGCGGCGCTGCGAGGGATGGTTGTTTCGGACACGGTGCAGATGATGCTTCCGATACTGGACAACCTCGAAAGAGCCGTCAGTGCGGCGGCTGATGAGAATTCCCCCCTGAAAGACGGCGTGGTTATGGTTCTCAATCAGGCGAAAACCGCGTTTGAGAATTTCGGCGTAACCTCTTTCGGCGAAAGGGGAGACAAGTTTGACCCGACGATACACAATGCGGTCATGACTTGCCGGGACGACGAACTCGAACCCGATACTGTTGCGACCGTTCTTCAAAAGGGTTACAAAATCAACGACCGAATAATCAGACACGCTTTGGTTCAGGTCGTTTCGGAATAAGCGTATAATTAAAAAGTATATAAATTATTCTTTTAACGGAGGATATATATTATGGGAAAAATTATTGGTATTGACTTAGGTACAACAAACTCCTGCGTGGCAGTTATGGAAGGCGGCGAGCCTACCGTTATCGCGAACGCCGAGGGCGCAAGAACGACCCCGTCCGTTGTCGCGTTCTCCAAGACCGGCGAAAGAATGGTCGGTCAGGTAGCAAAGAGACAGGCTATTACAAACCCCGACAGAACCATCATTTCCATCAAGAGAAAAATGGGTACTGCCGACAAAATCAAAATAGACGATAAAGAATACACCCCCGAAATGATTTCGGCGATGATCCTTTCCAAACTTAAAGCGGATGCGGAAGCATATCTCGGCGAAAAGGTAACGGAAGCCGTTATCACCGTTCCCGCTTACTTCAACGACTCCCAGCGTCAGGCAACCAAGAATGCAGGCACGATAGCGGGTCTTGACGTAAAGAGAATCGTCAACGAGCCGACGGCTGCGGCGCTTGCTTACGGCGTTGACAAAGAAAAAGAACAGAAGATAATGGTTTACGACCTCGGCGGCGGCACTTTCGATGTTTCCATTCTCGAAATCGGCGACGGCGTTTTCGAAGTGCTTGCAACCAACGGTAACACTCACCTCGGCGGCGACGACTTCGACGAGAGAATAATGAATTACCTCATCTCCGAGTTCAAGAAGTCCGACGGCATTGACCTTTCCAACGATAAAATGGCAATGCAGAGACTTAAAGAAGCCGCTGAAAAAGCAAAAATTGAACTTTCCGGTATGACCAGCGCAAACATCAACCTTCCGTTCATTACCGCAGACGCGACGGGTCCCAAACACCTTGACGTAACTCTTTCCAGAGCAAAGTTCAACGAACTTACCGCAGACCTCGTAGAAGCAACAATGGAACCCGTCCGCAAGGCTCTTTCGGACGCAGGTCTTACTGTTGATAAACTTGATAAGATCCTTCTTGTCGGCGGTTCTTCGAGAATCCCCGCGGTTCAGGAAGCTCTTAAAAAGTATACTAACAAAGAACCCCACAAGGGAATTAACCCCGATGAGTGCGTTGCGGTAGGCGCCGCAATTCAGGCAGGTATTCTCGGCGGCGACGTTCAGGGACTTGTTCTTCTTGACGTAACTCCGCTTTCGCTCGGCGTTGAGACTTACGGCGGCGTTATGACCAAGATAATAGATAGAAACTCGACCATTCCCGTTAAGAAGAGCCAGATATTCACCACGGCGGCCGATAACCAGACTTCCGTTGAAGTTCATGTTCTTCAAGGCGAAAGAGAAATGGCTGCGGGCAACAAAACGCTCGGCAGATTCCACCTCGACAACATTCCGCCGGCTCGCAGACAGACTCCGCAGATTGAGGTTACGTTCGATATCGACGCAAACGGTATCGTTAACGTTTCCGCAAAAGACCTCGGCACGGGCAACGAGCAGCATATAACCATCACCGCTTCCACCAATATGTCCAAAGAGGACATCGACGCGGCGGTTGCGGAAGCAGCGAAGTTCGCGGAAGAGGACAAAAAGAAGAAAGAAGAAGTCGAAGTCAAGAACACCGCAGAGCAGACCATCTTCCAGATAGAGAAGACTATGGGCGAAGCGGGCGACAAGATCACCGACGATGAAAAGGCTCCCGTCAATGCCGCTATCGAAAAACTTCGTGCAACTCTTACTTCCGGCTCCGTTGACGACATCAAAGCCGACACAGAGACTCTTAACCAGTCGTTCTACAAGATTGCGGAAAAGATGTATGCCCAGACGCAGCAGGGCGCTGCCGGCGCACAGCCCGGTGCTACCCACGCAAACGATGACGGCACGGTTGAAGTCAACGACGCCGATTTCAACGTTGAGGACGATAAAAACAAACAATAATTCCTGCAAAATAAAAAGACGGCGCGGCAGTATTGCCGCCGCGCCGTCTTTTTAGACTGATAATCCCCGAACTTTTTGTTCTCAATGCGAGGTTTCGCAAAAGAAGAAAAGTAGCATTGCCTTTAAGACAGATATGAGTTCATGTGTTATCAGTCTATCACTGTTTGAAAGAGAAGAAACAATATGGCGGAAAAAAGAGATTATTACGAAGTCCTCGGCGTTGACAAGAACGCAACGGAAGACGAACTCAAAAGCGCTTACAGGAAAAAAGCGAAGATGTGGCACCCCGACCTGCACCCTGGCGATGCGGAAGCCGAAAAGAACTTCAAAGAGGTCAACGAGGCTTACGGTGTACTTTCCGACAAGGAAAAAAGAAGCCGTTACGACCGTTTCGGTCATGCGGGCGTAGATCCCTCTTACGGCGGCGGTGCGACGGGCGGCGGATATACGACGAATATAGATTTCGGCGACCTCGGCGACATTTTCGGCAGTTTTTTCGGCGGCGCGGGCGGCGGAGCGAGAAGACGTTCTTCCGCAATTCCGGGTTCGGATGTTTCTGCGTCCGTAACGCTTGAATTCAATGAAGCCGTATTCGGCTGTCAAAAAACCGTAAACGTGCGCAGAATGGAAAAATGCGAAGAGTGCGACGGTTCTGGCGCAGCAAAAGGCACGCAGCCCACGACCTGCCCCACCTGTAACGGAACGGGCGTTGTACGTCAGGTTTCGCAGACGCTTTTCGGCGCAATGCAAACGGAGCGTCCCTGTTCAAACTGCCACGGAACGGGTAAGATAATAAAAGATCCCTGCAAGGTCTGCGGCGGCAGAGGCGAAGTTCGCAAGGAACGCACGATAAACGTCAAAGTTCCCGCAGGTATCAACAATAACAACACTCTTACCATGCGCGGACAGGGCGATACGGGTCTTAAAGGCGGTCCCAATGGAGATCTGAACATTTCCGTAAAGGTAAAACCGCACCCGATATTTGTCCGCAAGGACAACGACCTTTGCTGCGACGTTCCTATAACGCTTGCACAGGCTGTTCTCGGCGATACGATTCAGATACCGACGCTTGACGGCGACCCAATAAGTTATAAGATTCCCGAAGGTACGCAGTCGCACACCGTGACCACGTTCAAGGGTAAGGGCGTTCCTTACATCAACAATCCGAAGAGCCGCGGCAGTCTTGTTGTTACGTTCATCGTTGAAATTCCGAGAAATCTGTCCTCAAAACAAAAGGATATCATCAAAGAGTTCGATACGCAGACAACAGGTAAGACCTACGAAAAAAGCCGTTCGTTCTGGAACAAGGTCAAGGACGTATTTGATAAATAGATTTAACAGAAAAATGTTATCCGCGAAGACAAAAATCTTCGCGGATTTCTTTTGTTTATTGTATTTTTCCGTTCAGCAGTCCTCTTTCGAACATCTTCTGAACCGAGGTCATAACGCCTATCTTTGCGTGATACCACGTCAGACCGCCTTGCAGATATACGGCATAGGGTTCACGGAGCGGACCGTCTGCGGAAAGTTCTATCGACGAACCCTGAACAAATGCTCCCGCCGCCATGATAACCTGGCTGTCATATCCCGGCATCGGCGCGGGAACGGGGGTGACGTAACTGTCAACGGGCGCCGCCGCTTGAATTCCCGCACAAAACGCTTCCATTGCTTCGGGAGAACCGAGTTCCACCGCCTGAATAATGTCGTGGCGCGGTTCGCTGCCGTTCGGAACGACTTTGTATCCGAGTTTTTCGTATATGTTAGCCGCAAATACAGCGCCTTTCAACGCGGATGCCGTGACCGTCGGCGCAAGGAAAAATCCCTGATAAAGCTGCGTCAGTATGCCGAGATTCGCTCCGACTTCCTGCCCCAGTCCCGGTGCGCTGAGCCTGTAAGCGCAGCGCTCTATACACTCTTCCGTGCCGACGATATAGCCGCCTATCGGTGCAAGTCCGCCGCCCGGGTTTTTTATCAGCGAACCCACCGTCATATCCGCCCCGACGTCGGAGGGTTCGGCTGTTTCGACAAATTCGCCGTAACAGTTGTCAACCATGCAGATAATGTTCGGGTTGACGCTTTTAACCGTTTTTATCGCTTCGCCTATCTGCGCAACGGACAGCGTCGGACGTGTTTTGTATCCTTTTGAACGCTGAATCGCAACGAGTTTTGTTCTGTCGGTTATTGCGGAGCGAATGCCGTCAAGGTCAAACGAGCCGTCTTCTTTTAAATCTACTTCCGAGTAAGCCACGCCGTATTCGGCAAGCGAACACGGCGACGGACGAAGACCGATAACTTCTTCAAGTGTGTCGTAAGGTCTGCCCGAAACGGAAAGAAGTTCGTCCCCGGGCAACAGATTTGCTCCCAGAGCCAACGCAAGCGCATGCGTTCCGCAGGTGATCTGCGGTCTGACAAGCGCCGCAGGCGTGTGGAACGTGTCCGCATAAACTTTTTCAAGCGTATCGCGCCCCATATCGTCGTATCCGTAGCCCGTCGTTGCCGCAAAATGCTGTGCGCTGACGCGATTTTTGCGCATGGCTTCAAGCACCTTGTATTGATTGTATTCCGCCACGCGGTCTATCTTTTCAAATCTTTCTTTCAGTCCGTTCAGCGTCTTTTCGCAAAATTCTGCGACTTCCGTGCATATTCCGAATTCCGAAAACATTTCTTTTGTATCCATACTTTTACCTTCATCAAAATTGCATTACATACATTTAATAATAGCAAATCCCCTCTGTGTTGTCAACCCCCTGCGGGCTGATTTCGTTTATGCTTCTTCAAATCGCATACCGAAAGGCGTATTTTAGTTTCGGAGTTCGTCATTGACATACCTATATTTTTATGATATAATATTTTACGGTGCGTCGGGCTTTTCCCGTGCGCATAAACAAAAGATAATCTTCGCTTCGGAGGGGAAGTTTTATGAAGACCGATATAGTTATCATCGGCGCGGGTCCCGCAGGAATTTTTACTGCGATAGAGTTGATAAAAAAGGGAAGCAAACAGCATATCGTCATCGTTGAAAAGGGTAAGGCGATAGAGGACAGGCATTGCCCGAAAGAAAAAACGAAGAAATGCGTCAACTGCAAGCCGTATTGTCATATAACGACAGGTTTTTCGGGCGCGGGCGCATTTTCCGACGGAAAATTGAGCCTCAGCTGCGAAGTCGGAGGAGATCTTCCGTCTTTGATAGGTGAGACCCTTGCGCAGGAAACGATAGATTACACAGATAAGATATATCTTGAATTCGGTGCAGACCCGCACATCGAGGGTCTGGGCAACAAAGAAGAGGTCAAAAATATAAGACGCCGTGCCATAAAAGCGGGCTTGCGTCTTGTTGACTGCCCCATTCGTCACCTCGGAACTGAAAAGGCACAGGGACTTTACTACGCGATTGAAAAATATCTGCTCGAAAACGGCGTTGAAATGCTTTTCGGTTATGAATGCTCGAATATTATCCTGAACGGCGACGAGTGCGACGGCGTATATATCACAAACGGCAAAGAAACAAAAGAAATCCACGCAAAAACGACCGTTATCGCAACCGGAAGAAGAGGAGCGGAATGGCTTGAAAGCGTTTGCGCGGAACATGATATAGCGCATATTCCAGGCACGGTTGACATCGGCGTGCGCGTCGAGGTTAGAAACGAGATCATGGAAAAGGTCAATGAGGTTCTTTACGAATCGAAGTTGATAGGCTATCCGCAGCCGTTCAAGAACAAGGTTCGCACTTTCTGCCAGAATCCGGGCGGTTTTGTCAGTCAGGAAAACTATGACAACGATCTTGCCGTAGTCAACGGTCACTCCTACAAGGAACTTAAATCCGACAACACAAATCTTGCCATTCTTGTTTCCCACAACTTCAACCACCCGTTCAATCAGCCCATCGCTTACGCGCAAAAAGTCGGAGAACTGACCAATATGCTTGCGGCGGGTCATATCCTTGTTCAGCGTTTCGGAGATATTCTTGACGGAAAAAGAACTTGGCCGAAAGAACTTGCGCAGTCGAACGTCAGACCGACGCTTCCCGATGCCGTTGCGGGCGATATAACTGCTGCAATGCCGTACCGCGCAATGATAAACATAATCAATTTCATTCAGGCTATGGACGAAGTCGTTCCCGGTTTTGCAAGTTCGGAAACGCTTCTGTACTCTCCCGAATTGAAGTTTTACAGCAACCGAATCAAAATGGACGAGCATTTCAACACAAATGTTCGCGGACTTCACTGTCTCGGCGATTCCAGCGGTTGGACGCGCGGTCTTATGATGGCTTCCGTAATGGGTGTTCTTATGGGACGCGAGATAGCCGAAAGAGAACTCGGAAAAATACCCGAATAAGTCATTTACAACAATAATAAAGCTTTATTAAAAGAAAATCGACGGTAAATAATTGATATGCACCCCAAAAGTGTCTAACTTTTGGGGTGCATATCAATGCGAGGGTGGGTACGGTGCGCTCCCGCATTTTCCGAACGCCGCGGGCGTTTAGCGGAAAATCGCGTGTGCTCCCGACTACACAGTCCGCAGCGGCTGCGCGCCGTTGCGGCCGTTTCGGCGAACCATGTTTTTGCTGCGCAAAAATGGTTCGATTATCCATCACGCACCAAACAAAAACAGACCATCAAAAAGATGGTCTGTTTTTGTTTGTCTTTGGTGACCGAAATTACTGGCACCCAGTAACCATGCGGTTTCCGGTGTGTTTCAAAAAATTTTTTTGAAAATCTGATACCCTTTTTCGAACCACCGAAGCGTTTTTCTTGATGTTGATTATTATAATAGAATAAAGGAGTTTTTTCAACCCCATGGAATGTTTGCAAACACAAAAAAGCCGACCATTATTCCATCAATAATGATGAAGTAATGATCGGCTTTTTTCTGTCGACAATTATTTTGTCGGAATATCACCAACTTTTGAAAATCCTCCTATGAACCGGACTTCTATCTTGTCTTTTGAAAGGATAGTTACTTGTTCTACAATTCTTCTGATAAACGTGTCATCAAATTCTGTTAACTCAACGATATCGATGTCAATTGCCTTTAGAATATCATCAAGTTGCTTTTGACGCTTTGCATCGGTTGTTGCATCTTCTTCGGCTTGTTTTAGCTGCTCTGTCAACCGAGCCTTTTCCTCAGTCATCTCCTTGAACTTTTTTTCAAATAGTTCTATTTGGGAACTTTGGGCTGCCAAAGTTAAAAGATTCGCCATTCCGTGATCAATGTCTTGCATTCTTTGACGGATCACTTCTGGATTATTTTTGGCATCTTCAAATAAAATGATTTTTTTCTGTGCTTCACGAACTGCTTCTGCTATTTCTTCTTTATTATGAAATACGGACTGAATGCAGTTCAGAATTGCTTGGTGTAAAATGGGTTCCTTTAAACTTGGGGAATGTTTGCAATACTTGGTGCCAAATTCAAGTCGGTTCACGCATCGCCATACATCTTCCTTCGTTCTGTCCCGTTTGATCCACATGGTTCTACGATACATAGCACCACATTCCCCACAAACGGTTCTTTCCGATAGTGCATATTTGCTGGTATATTTTCCTCGACCAGACTTTGTCCTCCGGCAAGAAACCTTTCTTTTGCTACTGCGCCTTGCAATCTCTAACTGGACTTCCTGAAAAATATCTCTTGGGATAATAGCTGGGTGATTGTCAGTAATGTAATACTGTTTGACCTCACCTCTATTTTTCTTCACCTTCTTTTCGAGGAAATCTGCAGTATAGGTTTTTTGCAGCAGCACATCTCCAGCGTATTTTTCATTTTGCAGCATATTTCGAATGGTAGTTTTTGACCATGTTGGCTTTCCTGTTGGCGATGGGATGTGGTCAGCTTCCAGAGATTTTGCAATTTGTTCCGGGGTATCTCCACTGAGAAATGCGAAAAAAATCCGTGAAACAATGGTAGCTTGTTCAGGATCAATTTCAGGCTCTCCATTTTCTCCCGGTCGATAGCCTAAAAAGTTTTTGTACCTGAAGGCAAAATGGCCTTCCTTATACTGCCTGCGTTTTCCCATGGTAACATTTTGACTGATGGACTCGCTTTCTGCTTGAGCGAAGGCGCTAAACCATGTCAAATAAATTTCGCTGCTGACATCACTTGTATTGAGTCCTTCTTTTTCAAATTCTATGGTTACATTCAAGCTTTTCAGCAGCCGTATGTATTTGATAGAATCCAACGTGTTTCGAGAAAACCGGCTAAGTGATTTAGTGAAAATCAAGTCAATTTTATGTCTTTGGCAATGCTCGATCATTTTCATAAACTCTGGACGAATGGTATCCTTAGTGCCGCTGATTCCACGATCCGCAAAAATTCCGGCAAATTCCCATTCCGGATTGCTCTGAATAAGATCTGTGTAATAGGCAACCTGATTTTCAAAGCTACTCTCTTGTTCTTCCTGCTCTGTACTAACTCGGCAGTAGGCGGCTACTCGTAGCTTTTTCCTTTTGGCCTGTCCTTGAATAAAGGGATTTTCGGGAATTTCCCTAATCACTTTAGTCTTTTTCTGTGGCATTATGGTTTCTCCTTTCCTTACTTAAATAATCGCCCCATTTTTGAGTTGTATTGTAACAGCACCTGCTGGTGTTATCAAAATTTTACAAATAAATTTCCGTAGTATTTGAGATTGAAAGTGTTCCATCGGCTGCAGTTTTTTCAGTTCTGCTATCAAACATTCCGTTTCTTCTGAATCACCATTGGCATGACAGGCTTTGTATTTTTCCTGTGCGCATTGTTTGATGATTTCCAATAATCTTTTTGAATTGGACTTGGGATTACCAAGTTCTCGATAAATCTCGTTTTCTAACCTAACGGCTTGAACTGACAGGCAATTGGCATTCTTTTTAAAATTCATAACTTTCTGTGGATCTTCAATTGCCCTATTGATTGCGGATAAAACACTTGACATCAACTCTATGTCGGGCAAATACCTTGTTTCCGTATTGCAGGAAGGGCATTTCCAGATGATATATACATTATCTCGATGATTGATTCGAACAAGCTTCTGTCCGCAGGTCTGGCAGCAGATAAGATCTCGTATTCCTCGCAAGGCTGGATTCAGACTTCCACCATAAATTTGAGCTCTGTCTTTTCTTAGTCTTTGAACCTGTAGAAATAAGTCAGAGGGTAATATTGCAGGAAATTCTTCTGAAATATATTTTTCGCAGTCTAATATTCTGGCGATCATCGCCTTATTCCAAACCGCATTTTCTCGGTACTTTAAACCAGATTGCTGCATTTGTTTAGCAAGCATCTGCAGCGATGCGCCGTTTCGATAATTTTCAAAAATTGACTGCACAGCAGAAGATTCCAGTATGTCCGGTATAATATTTCCTTCATTCATCTGATATCCAAAAGGCAAGTATCTTTTTTTCTTCATGATTAACCTCCGCTTATCCTTTCTTCTTCCAACTCCAATCCATTGACAAGTTGAAATCTCAATGTTTCATGTGTCACTGTAATACGGCTCACTATATTTCGGAACACTGATGAGCTAAAAACCGGCATCGGGGAGTCTAATATCGTTAAAATCAGGCGGGTGTTATCAATAAAATCCGCATACTCGTTTAAATCACGATATTGTTTAAGTTCGGCTTTTAAATTGGATATCTTTTGGCTCAATTCATTGGATTGTGCTATAAAAAAAGCAGAATCAATGCACTCTTTTGCCCGCAAGCGGTGTAGAGTGTGATTCTGCTCTAATAATCCAGCAATCTGTCTATTTAATTCCATGGCATCAGGATGGGCCATAAAATCCTTATCTTTTAGTTCTTCAAGCTGGCGGAGATAGCTTCCAAGGATTTCTTGACGATTTTCAGCCAGCTTTTTATATAAAGTAAGGAAGCACTGCTGTATTTCAGTTTCATTTAGGCTCTCCATGCTGCACAGATGTTTCCCTTTAAAATGCTTGCGACAGGTCCACAAAACACGTTGGTTTTTCGCAATTCGTCTACAGAAATTTGTCCCGCACTCATCACAGACGATTAAACTTGTAAAAGTATACTGTCCATTATTTTGATGTCCATGTCGCTCTGATTTCCGTTTTAATAATTCTTGTGCTTTTCGGAATACCTCTCTGCTGATAATTGGATCGTGGGTATCTTCGGCGTAATACTGCTTTTTCTGTCCACGATTTATCTTTTTTTGAAAAGGCAGAGTATCTGTTGTGTATCGTTTTTGAAACAGTTCATCGCCTATGTATCGTTCGTTTGTAAGGATATAGAGAATACCTGTATAACTCCAAATGGGTTCTCCATTTAACTTTGGAATATGTTCTTTTTGCAGTTCTGCAGCGATTTCCTGTATTCCCATTCCGGAGAGGAAGTTGCCAAATATTCTTTGAACAATTTTAGATTCTTCCTGTTGTACAATGAGTATCCCTTTCTCATCCAGATAGTATCCATAAGGCGCTTGTGACAATCGAAATGTTCCGTTTTTCATTCGCATGACTGCGCCTTTTCGCATATTCTTCGATATGGAAATGGATTCTTCCTGCGCAAATGCACTCATCATGCTTAGAAACATTTCATTGCTCATGTTTGCGGTATTGATATGTTCTTTTTCAAAATAAACCGTAACTCCCAGCTGGCGAAGCTCTCTCACAGCTTCAATGCAGTCCTGAGCGTTACGTGCAAATCTGGAAACCGATTTGACCAGAATTCGATCAATTTTTCCTTGTCGGCAATCACGCATAAGACGGAGAAACTCATCGCGCTTCAGCGCACTTGTTCCTGTTATTCCTTGATCCGCATATATGTCAACAAAGGTCCAGCCCTCATGTGCTTGAATGTACTTTGTATAATAGTTGACCTGCGAAGCAAAGGAATTGCGTTGATCAGTGGAATCACTGCTAACACGGGCATAGGCACATACTCGAAGCTTTTCGGCTGGTGCAAAAATTATTGGTTCAATCACTCGAATTTCTGGCATTTCTATGCCCCCTTTCCTGCAGTAGTGTCATGTGACAGTAACGTCGGTCACCTTTGGCAAGGACAACACTACCACAAGAAAGAGGATAAAGCTATCACAACAACCACTAAATATAGTATTCTAAAACACCGTACTTTTCGGCAATAGCAACATTGGCTTTGTCGCAGTTTTCTTTGGTGATAAGTCCTTTCAAAAAAAGTTTTTTTAAAGCGGAGAAGGCCATATAATACTTGATTTCGTTGATGAGGACAGCGGAAGGTTCTTGAGGATTGTATGTAGTGTTCATGATATACCCCCTTTACCACGGCAGAGGGAGACTCTTTCGAGCTGCTCTTTGAAAAAAGCGATTTTCCAGCCCTTTTAGATAGAGTTCATACCGAAGATCGCTGTCAGTGGTAATTAGTACCGTATCGTGGTCCTGCAAAAATTCCAGTATTTGAATTAGGACGGCGGGATCGTGGCTCAGGCGGGTTAAATCCCGAACAAGCACAGCACGGACATGACCTTCTTTCACAGAGCGCATCATTTGTTGTAATCCCATCCGAGCCATGCTTCTGCCAGTCCCCATATCCTGTGAAGTGCCTACAACCGTGTAACTGCGGCGCTGGGCTTCCTCCAACAACTCGTGCATCTGCTGCATGAGAGCCAATATTTTCTTATCGCTGCTTCGGCTGTATAACCACATAGGACGGTCTATATAAGGATATTCCTTTTCTGGTTCCGTTTTCTCATTCATCTATATCAATCTCCTTATTGGTAAAAATGCAATGCAACTGCTCTCATCTGTCCCAGCCTTTTTTCATGTGTTGTTGCTGCTGTTTCAGAAGGTTTTCATACTCGGCATATCCCTTATCATCCAGTTCTTTCAGGCGTTCTGGATGAAAGCGATATTCTGGATAAACTACAAATCCGCTTTGCTCATTTCGGCCTGTGGGAGAACCCAGTCCGTTTTTCTCTATCCATGAAAGAATGTCATTACTCAAATTGTTGACGTCAATAAAAGCACAGTCCTTTGCAATGGATTTTCCCAAATTTACGCTCAGATCTCCCCATGGCTGCGGATCGCCTTGACTCCAATCCACTAACAGCAGAGCCAAATTTCCGCCGCTGTAATAAGAGCGCACTTGTAGTTCCAAGGATGTTTTTTCTCCCATCCAAGACATTTCCAAAAGAGCCTTTCCGCTGAGAATATCCTGATATTTCTTATCGCTGTATCCTTCCCAGCGCAAATAGTTCCAGTCCGGCTTGGGACATTTTTCGGCAAGGGCTATTTCTTTGGGGACGGTTTTTAATTTCGGAACAGGAATGTCACCCATCTGAACCTTGGCATAAATGGGAAGGAGCTTTTGCAATAAATATGCCTGATCAGGGCAAGTGTCAATAAGTCCCATTCTTGCAGTTAAAAAAGATCGGTCGTCCACAGTTCCAATGGCAGACATTTGTGCCCATTGGTGCTGCATTAAAAATGCTGTGATATTTTCGGGAGTCGCTTCAAAAAAGACAGCTTCGTTTGGACTTTCCATATTGCTGGAAAGTCCCTGTAAATATTTTTGATTCATAGGAGGTTCTCCTTTACGGCATAAAATAATCCGGGCTTTTCTTGGTCCGGATGAAATCTTCTACATCTTCGATTTTTCTGGCGATATGAAGTGGTGGCAGGGTTTCCAGCACAGCTCGGTGATATCGTTCTTCGGGTGCTGCACGATGGTCCAGAATGCTCACCACACAGGTATCTGTTTCAGTACGGATAGCCCGTCCAAACCCTTGCCGGAGTTTTACCTGCATATCTGGGATGATGACTTCTCGGATATAGTCCTGCAGGGTGGGATACTGCTCCCGTTCCGCTTCGCTGATAGGATCAGGAACAGGAAAAGGCAGGCGTACAATGATGAGCGACGATACCATATCGCCGGGAAAGTCCACACCTTCCCAACAGGAACCCGCTGCGAACAGCACCGCATTCTGCGTCTGCTTGAACTGATGGATAATATCCTGCGAATGCCGCCATACCACCATTAGCGGAAAGGACAGATGCTCTTTTACTTGGTTATAAACAGCGCCCATCAGGGAGTAGGAAGTAAACAGCACCAGAGTGTGGCCATGAGTGGTTTCCACTAAGCGGCAGATCTGCTCTGACAGACACTTGGCTTCTTTTTCGCTGCCCATTTGCGCCTTTGGCATATCATCGGGAATGTAGAGAAGGCAGTTTTCTTGATAATCAAAAGGAGAAACCGCAATAAAATCATCCAGCCGATTGTTTGCGGACAGCCCCATGAGTTGGCGGGTTCTGTCAAAGCTGCCCCCGGCCATAAGGGTACCGGATGTCAGAATCGCTGGTGTTTCCTTCGACCACAGTGCGTGGCGCAGCTGTTCCGGCATTTCCCGGGTGGCGGCGCACAGGCTGGGGCTTCCATCCCTGTCATACTGAATATAAAGAATGTATTTACGGTCGCCGGTAAAAAACAGGTTGAGAGTTTGCTCTGTTGTTCCCAGCTGGTAAAGTATCCACCGTGGGAGGTGAAGTGCTAGCTGTTTTTGGATCTGCCGAAGAAGGGAGAGACAATCCCGAAGGGCAGCTTCCCGATCCGGCGTTAAAACAAAGGCAGTACGCTGTGCTTCTTCTAGCAGTTCGCCCCGGCACATGGCTCCCATAAGAGCAGTAAACTTTTCTTTCAGCCGCTGGGCTGCGAGGGCATATTTTTCTTTTGCCAGCAGAGTGCAGAGCTCGCTGAAATCTTCTGCTGAAAGGCTTTTCCCATACATCTGCCGAGCTGCGTCCGGCAGTTTGTGAGCTTCATCGATTACCAAAGCCCGATAGTCATTCAGAAGAGGACGAAGTTCCTGCAAACGATGGGCGGCGTCTGCCAACAAGTAATTGTGATTACAGATCTGGACGAAAATCTCCGCGCTTCTGGCTTCCTTCAGGTATTGATGATACCGGCAGGCGCTTCGCAAAGGGCAAGTTTTCTCGCAAACTTTGGGGACGCACACCTGCCGACGGTCAAATCCACTAAGGCCGGTTACGGAGTCCAAATCATAATAAGTACGAAGGGAAAGCAATGCTTTGAGCTGTTTTGCATTCTTATTCTTATCTTTGACCGCTTCCAATCTTTGAGAAAGCCGGGCGTCACAGACAAAACGCTCTTTTCCTTTTCTTACGATTGCCCGGATGGGTTTGGAGATAACACGGTTCTCCAGAAAAATCCGGGATAAAAACGGAATGTATTCTTCGATGATAGAGTCCTGTAAGGCAACGCTGGAGGTAGAAATCACCACCGGCTGAGAACCTGCAGGTCCATGCGGGGCAAACTTTTTCAGTAAAATGCAGGCGGTCAGGTAAGCATAGGTTTTGCCGATCCCAACGCCTGCGTCGCACAGAGCGATATTGTTTTTGAGCAGGGTATCCAGCATGGCGTGACAGAGGGTGATTTGTTCTTCCCGAACCGACAAACCATTTTGAGGCAAAAGAATTCTGAAAATCTTTTCAATCTCTCCGTGGGCCTGCTCTTTCAAAGTAGGCTTATTCATTTCGGCACATTCTCCTTTGAGCAGTTTGCTCGTATGTGTTGGCGGCAAACTAATGCGGCGCAGCTTTTAAACTGCGCCGCACGGATTCGCCGTCAACGGCAATCTGAAAAATTAAAAGGTTTGATTTTGATGTGCCGTATTTGCTGCTCGCCCCCCGGCAACCTTGGGAACCATACGGGCAGGCTTGCAGTTTACAAACCGTTCACTGGCTCCCCAAAGGTCTTGCTGATTACAACCCAAGGTCGACCAACCCATCTGACGTGTGGGCAAACGATAATGCGTATCATAATACCCCGCCCAAGGTCGTGGCGAAAAGGGAAACTACACCCTCTTTTCGGTCAAAATGCATCGCTCAAAACCAACAACTGGGGCCACCGTCCCACGAATAAATGGGAGGCGGTTTGTGTGCGGCTCGTCATGGCGCTTTTTCCTGCGTCGCTCACTTAGGCGGGAATGTACCCGCATGGCTGGTATTCACTTTTCAAGCTACAAGGCGAACGTTTCTTTTTCCCCGTTCGCCCCATAGCCCATGAAAAGAGGCGGAATATAACGCAGGTCATAAATATTTTTTTATTTTTTTTCGTAGGCGGTAAATTCGCATATTTACAGCGTACTCATCCATTCCAAAAGCAGACGCTATTTCTTTGCTGCTATATCCATCCATTTTCATAAAGAGAATTTCGAGGGTAAGCTTGTCCACAGTATGTAACAAAGAAAAAAGTTCCATGTCCTCGATACTATCCAGCAAGGATTCGGTATCCTCAACGGGTAGTTCCAGATCCTGTGCTGAAACCCAATCCACATAGGGAGACCAATCCACCTGTCGCTGCAGATACTGGCGTTCCTTATTAAACTGAGCCCAATCGTATGTATGCAGGCGTTGGATGGTTTCCTCATCCACACCGAGTTCTCTGAGTTTCTTTTCTTCTACTTCTTTCCAGCGGAGCCATTCTTTTTCCGCTTTGGCTTTGTTGTAAGCCATCGTTATTTCCTCCGATCAATCTGAAATTTTTTAAATTCAGATTGTCGGGGGCGGCGCTCTGCCGCTGTGAATTCTCAGCCAGAACCTACTCAATGGAAAATAAAAAAAGCGCAATTGTCCGTAGACAAAAGCGCTTACTGCACATAAATTATATATACCCGATATCTCTAAATGAAACACGGTACAACTCCCCTAATTGGAGGAGTTGTATTTTGCTTTCCTTTCTTAACCTCCTTCAGGATAAGTCATTTCATATGTTAGCGATTACCATTGGTTTGTTTAATGGTCTTTACCCGGAAAACAAAGTAAAGGATATGGAATACCCAAACACAAGCCAGAACGATCCTTCCCACCGGAACAGCATGCATCATAATAAAGCCGATCGACATTAGAACCGTCACGGTAATCATAATCCGGATTTTGGTCTTCCACGTCATGCCCTGTCCTTTTACATAGCTTTCCAGATTGTTTTTATACAGCTTTGTTCCCGTAAACCAACGGTGCAGTTTTTCAGAGCTTTTGGCAAAGCAAAACGCCGCCAAAAGCAAAAACGGAAACGCCGGAAGAAGCGGCAATACAGCCCCCACGGCTCCGAGAGCCAAACCGATACAGCCTAAAATCACATATAAAAGCTTCTTTATTTTCACCTTGATTCCTCCAGTCGTTTTTTCTCTTTTTTCGATTCGATCACATGGGAAACCGCCATCACAGGATGGGAAAACAGCATTCTGGGCCCGGAAAAACGCATGACTTCCCGGATTTTCTCCCGCATGACCGGTTTGTAGCAATGTACCTTACAGTTGGAACAGAAGGTTTTCGTCTCCATAAACGGACACTTGTCGCTTCTCATCCTGGCATAGGCTTCCAGATCTGCACATTCGGGACAAAGTCCGCCTTTGGTGTGGTGTTTTTTGCGGCAGTACAGGGCAATCATTTCCGATACCATCCGCTTTTCCCGTTCCCGCTTATCGGCTGTACTTTTCATCAGCTCATCCTCCCGTGTTCCACCGAATAGACGGTATCAGCGATGCGCATGGTAGACTGCCGGTGGGAAACCAGCACCACGGTTTTGCCCGCCCGTTCTTCCCGCAGGGATTTTAAGATCACCGCTTCGTTTAAGCTGTCCAGATTGCTGGTTGGTTCATCCAACAGCAGGAAGGGTGCGTCGTGTAAAAATGCTCTTGCGAGCCCCAGACGTTGCCGTTCGCCGCCGGAAAGAGTATCGCCGAGTTCGCCCACCGGCGTGTCGTAGCCTTTGGGAAGGGTCATAATAAAATCGTGAACGGAGGCCTTTTTGCAGGCGGTTTCAATCTCTTCGTCGGTGGCGGTCAGCTTGGCGATCCGCAGGTTGTTTTTGATGCTGTCGTGGAAGAGCTGGGTCTCCTGCGTCACAAAGCTCTCCAGATCGCGCAGATTTTTGGTGTTGATCTCTTCCACCGATCGGCCAGAAAGCTCCACGCTGCCTTCCTGCACCTTCCAGAACCGCATCAGAAGCTTTAACAGGGTGGATTTTCCGCTTCCGCTTCTGCCCACAATTCCTACTACCGCATTTTCCGGAATTGTCACCGATACATCCGAAAGAATGGTTTCATTCCCGTAAGAGAAGGAAACCTGCTCCGCTTTTGCGCCGGAGAATGTGATTTCCGGTTTCCCGGTGATTTCCTCTACTACCGGCGTTTCGTCCAGAATATCCAGTACTCGATTGCCTGCCGCAAAGGTGTTCTGCAGGGTGCTGCCCAACGCCGCCAGAGCAATCACGGGACCAAAGGAAGAAAACAGCGCCAGCGTAGGGATCAAAACGCCGTCAAAATCCACTGCGCCGCTTTGGTACAGCAAGGCCGAAGCAAATAGCATGATAAGATCAAATGTTAACACCACCGTATTGGTAACCGCTGTATTTCGCCCGGCAGTGCGTTTCATCTTTTCTTCGTCTCGGGAGAGTTCATCCGTCTTTTCATTCATTTTGGAAAGGCGCTTTTTTCCCTGTCCATACTGGAGGATTTCGGAAAGCCCCCGCAGGCTGTCCAGCACAAAGCCCGAAAGCTCACCGGATCTGGTGCGGAAACGCAGTCCGTCATCCCCGCTGCATCTGGATATCACAATTGGAATCACGATTCCCACGATCAGATAGGCCGCCAGCGCAATCACGCCCAGGATCCAGTGAAACGAGCCGATGAACAGGCACATGACAATGGTAAACAACAGCGCGATGGCAGCCGGTGAGATGGTGTGAGCATAAAACACCTCCAGCAGTTCAATATCGGAGGTGATCACCGAGATCAGATCCCCCTTGTCCCGGCCTTCCAGCTTTGCCGGGCAGAGCTTTCTCAGTGCGCGGAACACCCGGTCGCGCAAAAATGCCAGTAATTTAAATGCGATAAAGTGGTTGCACGCCTGCTCCGCATACCGCAAAAATCCCCGGAGAAGGGCGAAGACAAGAACGGAAATAAAAACCGTTGTCAGAGTAAAAGGTACTTCAAACCGAAGGGCTGCCAGCACACCGTATCCGCCGAAAATGGTGATAAAGGCGGCGCACAAATGCCCGACGAGCCCCATCAAAACAGCCAGTGACATATAGCCGCTCAGAGGTTTTACCAGCCCGATCAGCCGTGCCATCACAGCAAATCCGCTTCGCTTTTTCATACGCTTGCACGCTCCTTTCCAAATTGCTCTAATGTCTGCTGGGCACTCCACAGCCGTTCATACAGGCCGTGGTGGGCAAGTAATTCCTCATGTGAACCGCTTTCCGCAACGATTCCGTGATCCAGCACATAAATATGGTCGGCGCCCACTACATTGGCAAGCCGGTGGGAAACGAGGATTACCGTTTTGCTTTTTGCCAGTTCATGAATTTCACGCATAATATCGTTTTCGCTCTCCACATCGATGTTGGAGGTGGCTTCATCAAAAATATAGACAGGGCTGTCATGCAAAAGCGCCCTTGCAAGCGCCAGCCGCTGGCACTGCCCGCCCGAAAGATTGGACGCTTTTTCCAAAAGCCGGGTATCCAGCCCCTGTTCCGCTTTTAAAAATTCTGCGAGGTTTACCCGGGAAAGCACTGCCCACAGTTCTTCATCGGAAGCGCCGGGTTTTCCCATAAGCAGGTTCTCCCGCACCGTGCCCTTGAACAGGTAGCTTTGGTGGCTGATATAGGTGATGTTTCGCAGAAGGCTTTCTTCCTGAATGGAGGAAAGGGGCACGCCGCCCACCGAAACGCTTCCGGTATATCCTTTGTTTCTTCCCATCAGGATCGAAGCCAGTGTGGATTTACCGCAGCCGCTTTCTCCCACCAGCGCCGTAAAGCTGCCCTGCGGGAAGGTAAGATCAACGCTATGGAGGATCTCCCGGTCCGGCTCATAGGAGAAGGAGAGACCGGAACAGCGGATGGTGTGTCCCGAAGGAAAGCTTTCGGTGATTTCCGGCTTGGTTTCTTCTAAATCCAGCAGTCGGAAAATCTTGTCGCTGGCCGCCATGCCGTTCATGGCAATATGGAAAAAGGAACCCAGCTGCCGCATGGGAATAAAGAAATCCGCCGCCAGCAGGATAATCAGCAGACATCCCTCAAGAGAAACTCCTCCGCTCTGGTACTGGGTCACCGCCATGATGACGCCCAGTGCCGCACCGCCGTACGCGATCAGGTCCATAATGGTGATGGAGTTTAACTGCATGGTCAGCACCTTCATGGTGATCTTTCGGAATTTTTCCGCCTGCTCGTTCATTTCCTGCTGTTTAAACGCATCCGCCTGATAGATTTTGAGAGTGGTGAGCCCCTGCAAATTTTCAAGGAAAGTGTCGCCCAATTCCGTATACTGTCCCCAGTATTTAGAGAGCAGTTTTTTGGCCCAGGTCTGCACCGCCGCAATGGCTACAGGGATCAGCGGCACGCAGATAAGCAGCACTACCGCCGCCGCGACATTCACAAAACACAGTACGATAAACAGTGTGAGCGGCGCCAGCATGGCATAGAAAAACTGCGGCAGATACGCGCCGAAATAGGTTTCCAGCTGATCGACGCCTTCCACCGCCACCTGCACCACTTCCGAAGTTTTCACCTGTTCGTTGTAGGAGCTTCCCAACCGCAAAAGCTTTTGATAGATCTTCTCACGCAAAGACTTTTTGACTGCTTTGGAGGAGAAGTACCCCATTTTGGCGGCCCCGATGGAGCAGAAAAACCGGACTGCCAACGCCAAAATTACAACGATTCCCGTCACTGTGAAAAGCTGCACCGAGGCCGAACCCCTGAAAAGCTCTGCAAGCATTCGGGAAATACTGAGCATCAGGGCAATGTTCGCCGTAAGGGAGCACCACTGTAGAATTACATTTCCCGCTATGTATTTTTTGCTCTCGGCAACGGTACCGATGAGCCGTTTATTGATCATCATATTTTCGTCCGCCTTTTGTTATTTTTTTCATCACTTTCTTAACGCCTGTACACAGAGCGGCAACCGCTATCACAAGCAGCACTGATGTAAAACCGTAAAAAAGGGATTGCATTGCATTATTCACAGCCGCTTGCCTTCTTTCTGTTTGTCCACCTTCTCAGCGCCTCATAACTTTTCGGACTTACGGCATGTTCCATTTGGCAGGCATCCTCCGCCGCAGTTTTCCCATCCACGCCCAGGTCTTCTAAAAGGGACTGGAAGGTCTGGTGGCGCTCATAAGTTTCTCTGGCAACGGTTTGCCCCTTATCTGTCAGATGCACTTCCCGCGCACCGTCTAAGAAAAGATAGCCTTCTTTTTCCAACTCTTTCAGCGAAACGGAAACTGTGGGACGCGACACATGAAGCTCTGCTGCAATATCCGCACCACGTACGGAGCCGTTTTGCTTTTGCAGCAAATACACGGCTTTCAGATAATCCTCCACCGTTTTTCTTTGTTTCATACGGCTTATGCCTCCTTTCCATGTATTCAGGGTTATCCCTTATACCGGGATAACAAAAGGTTTTCCATCTACCGACTGAATGGTCAGATCAACGCCGTATATCTCTTGGACAAGTTCCTTTGTAATGATTTCCTCCGGTAAACCGTGAGCAATCATCCTGCCATCTTTCATGGCGACAATTTCGTCACTGTAATACAGCGACTGGTTGATATCATGGAGAACCATAACGATGGTAATACCGTACTCCCGGTTCAGCTTCTGAATGAGTTTTAAAATCTGCAGTTGATAACGGACATCCAGATAGGTGGTCGGTTCATCGAGAAACAGTACCTTGGTGTCCTGTGCCAGCGCCATGGCAATCCACACCCGCTGTTTCTGTCCGCCGGAAAGCTCTGTTACCGGTTTATCCTTGTGCTTGCTTGTATGGGTGATCTCCAGCGCCCACTGTATTTTTTCTTCATCTTTTTGCGGATCCGATGAAAGCCCCATGGTATGATAGGGAGTTCGCCCGTAGCTCACAAGCTTTTCGACCGTAAGATCCGGCGGCGCCGTATTGTATTGATGGACAATCGCCGCTTCTCTGGCAAAATCTTTTAAACGCAAATTTGCGATATTTTCCTCTCTCAGAAACACTTCCCCCTGATCGGGCTTTAAGTTTTTCGTCATCAGGTTAAACAATGTGGATTTTCCGCATCCGTTTGCACCGATCAATGTGGTAATTCTCCCCTCGTGAAGAGAAAAGTCCAATCCGTTCAGCACCTGCTGCTTTCCGTAGGAAAAGGAAAGATTTTTTACGGTAAAAATATTACTGGCCATAGTTTAGTCACGCCCAAACTCATGACCATCATGATTGCCAGCAGCACAGCCAAACTTCGCTTAAACCATGACTGTTTTGTTGTTGTCATTGTGTCTACCTCCATTCATTTATAAAAACAATGTTTCGGTTAGCATAATCTAACCGCTTGGTGAAAAATAATGCCGTTTCTACGGCATAATAAAAAATATCGCGCACCAATCCTCCTTTTGCGATGTTCTGGTCAGGAGAACAAGTTAACACGCTTGTTTCCCTGATATAAACGGGCAGAGGCAAAAGGTTATCCGTCTGAGTTAGGTTATGCTAACTAATCCCCTAAAAAATTGCTCCTTTCGGAGTTTTTAAGAGGGGGATCGTTGTTGTCATATTGCTTTTGACTCTGCTCTCCTGTTACTCTTCTGTCCGGTCTCAAAGACCAAACAGGGCTGCGAATGATAAAATATACTGCTTTTATAATCCGCATTTTCCTTAAAGCAAATTCAGTATAGCCAGTTACCATTTTGTTGTCAATGGATTTTCTGTTGCAAAACTGCTCCAAACAGCCTGTTGAAGGGTTAAAAAAGCGTCTAAACCCCGATCATGACTGATAAACCAGCATTGTTGCAAAACTGCTCCAAAAAATTTTTCATTTCTTCTGAATCCGCCTGTTTTAATGGATGAACATGGTGAAAACAGCTGTACTCTCCGGCATATGCATATCCCCAACACTGCATTGCATTTTCAGGCATACGCTTCCATGCAGCAGGGTATCCCGGCCTTTTCCCATAGAGATAAACCGCAGTGCCGTTACCGGAAAAAATACATAACGCCCGTCAATGCCGCCGTCACGGAATTCTCCGTCATATAAGTATTGCAGCTTCTGGATGCGTCCTTCCATTTTATTTTTACTGGACATAGACTGAGCGGATACGGTTTTTGCCGCCAGATACACAAGTCCTTCATGATCCTTTACGATGACTTCACACGGATTTTCAAAACCACGGTTTGCCATGGAAAGGTTATTGTGATTTTTGATTTGTTCCCGGTAAATAATGAACGGAAAATAGTAACTGCCATCACTGAGGTAATTACAAATATCCCCGCCATGGAAGTCTCGGCGTCCGGCAAATATTTCTTTGATATGCATCCGGCTTTCCTGTTCAGCCAGCCGATCCATAAATTCATCAGAAAACCTTGCTGCCAATGCTCGAAGGGCATTCTCCTTAATCTGTGCAGGAGGGATATCCTGATACTGCATATATTTTTCTAATACCTTTCTCTGTTTCTGATACTTTTCTGCCAGTTTAACTCCCGGAACCGTCAAAACCGTTTTGCGATTCTCCAGACGTTCTACAATATTCAGCTTTTCCAGCGTATCCAGCGTACGAGTGACCACCCATTTACTCACATTCAGGCTTCTGGCTGAATCCGTTACCGTACGCTTTGACGGTTCCGCCGTCAGGTAATAAAGCAGCAGCTGAATTTGAAACGGCGTTAAGTTTTCTTTTTCCAACATTAAAATTCCCTCCGCTATTGTATTCGTATAAAGTGAAAACACTATAAATTCAAACAAATCATCTTCACCATACAGAACCGGTCAGAAACAGCCATACTGACCTTGGTGGATAGTTTTAAGCCGTTTTTGGGAATATAACGGTAGTAAGGCTCTTCTGTCATATCCATAAGTCCACCGCCAATCTTTCCAGCTAAATTCACTGCTGAATCCACATAAAAGAACATCTGCACATCGGCGTGGCCGACCTGCTTCATGTATTTCTTTTGCATCATAGCCATGCCTTTTTTATTCACAGTATCAAAGACGACTTCTATTTCTCCGAATTGTCTGAGCATACGAAACAGGGAAATAACCTTATCTTCCTCAAAATAGTGAAACAGTCCGCCTGCTGTAACAAGGATAGGGGCGTCGGGCAAATCCGTGCGAACTTGTCTGATCCAATTCTCTGTAAAAGCATCTCCAGCAAGATAGGTCTCACGCTCCGACTGCGGGAGCAGTTCCTTCCGGTAGTCAATGACGTGTGGCAAATCAACGGCATACCAGCGGGTCCTTCCGTTATCGCAGCGGTAATAGGTCGTCTCCAGACCGCAGCCGAGCTGGACAATCACACCGTCCGGTCTGCGCTTTAAAAACGACCGGATGAAACGGTCCATATTAGCAGACCGCACCGCTGAAGCCAGCAGGGTATACTGGCTCTGACTGCCGTTTTCCTGCAGGTCGGACGGCAGCTTTTCTTTTAATTCCAAAGCCTTTTTATCATATATGATCTGCGGGCAATGCTCGCTGGCATAAATCCTGCCCAGCATGGGGACAAAAAGTGTGTCCTCCACAACGCCTAAATGTGACATTCTGTGTCCTCCTTTTTCGAACAGCTTTGTATCAGCCCAACGCCACATCCAATACCATCATCAAAGTGAAACCGACTGCAAACAGAATGGTTCCCACATTGGAGTGCTTTCCGGCCGACATCTCCGGAATCAATTCCTCTACCACCACATAAATCATTGCACCAGCGGCAAAGCTCAGAGCATAGGGCAGTACCGGGACTAAAATTCCTGCCAGAAGGATGGTCAGGAGCGCACCTATCGGTTCTACCGCACCGGACAGCGTTCCATACAGAAATGAGCGGGATTTGGAGAAACCCTCCGCTTTCAGGGGCATGGATATAATAGCGCCTTCAGGGAAGTTCTGAATGGCGATACCCAGAGAAAGAGCCAGCGCCCCCGCCAGCGTGATCCCACTGTCCCCGTAGAGCCACCCGGCATAGACTGCGCCCACTGCCATCCCTTCCGGAATATTGTGCAGTGCTACTGCCAGAGTCAGCATAGTTGTTTTTCCAAGACTGCTTTTGACGCCTTCAGCCTCTGAGCTGCCACGATGCAGATGCGGGATCAGCCGATCCAATCCCAGTAAGAATAAAATACCAAGCCAGAATCCAGCTACAGCAGGGAAGAAGGACCATTGCCCCATGTCTGATGCCTGTTCCATGGCAGGAAGCAGCAGACTCCATATGGAAGCCGCCACCATAACCCCTGCCGCAAAGCCGGTAAGCGCACGCTGAACCAGTTCACTCAAATTGTTCCGCATAAAAAAGACGCAGGCTGCGCCGAGCGTCGTCCCGGCAAAAGGAATCAGCAGCCCCTGCCATAATTCAAAAGGCATGTCTTTTCACCCTCATCTATTTTCTTTTAAACAGGGAAAACCCTTGTCTTTCATAAGGTTCACAACGAATATCCAACACCTTATACCCGAATTCTTCCACAGCATGTTTCAGTAACTGTGTGTCAACGGCGTCTTGTATAAGCAGTTCCGTGATCCCTTTTCTGTGAGAAGAAGTCACTTTCTTAACAGAAAATACTTTTCTGATCGCATCGTTTATATGAGCCTCACACATTCCACAGGACATTCCATCGATTTTCATTGTTACTTTTAGCATTCTTCTATCCCCATGCGGTTAGCACCGGCTAACCAAAATAAAATAAAAATAGTTAGCTAACTCTAACTGATTGATTTTACCATACCATACATCATTTTGTCAAGATACTGTACTAAAGTGTTTCCAGATATAGACAAAGCCACACTCAAAAATAGTAATGTTTTGCGTGCGGCATTTGCCTAACATCTGGTTTATGCCCGCAACAGAAAATCACACTATGCCAGCGTCCAGTTCTGGCTTTCTGTCTGTAATTTTACCATGCGGGTATAGATACCGTCTTGCTGGAGCAGGGTATCCGGATCGCCCTCTTCCGCCACCATACCATCGGAAAGCACGACGATTTTATCCGCACCGGCTACCGTGCGCATCCGGTGTGCGATCACCAGAACAGTTTTGTCTTTGATCAGCCGTGACAGAGCTGTCTGTATCAGCGTTTCATTCTCCACATCCAGAGAGGCTGTAGCTTCGTCAAGAAGGATGATCGGCGCGTTCTTTAAGAAGGCACGGGCAATGGAAATCCGCTGGCGTTCTCCGCCGGAGAGCTCACAACCGTTTTCGCCTATGTTAGTATTCCATTTATCAGGAAGCTTCTCGGCAAATTCATCCACATTGGCAAGCCGTGCCGCAGCCAGAACCTCCTCATCTGTGGCGTCTTTGTTACCGATACGGATATTTTCCAGTATGGTGTTGTCAAACAGGGTAACATCCTGAAACACAATGGAATAAAGAGAAAGCAGCGTTTCCGGATCCACTTTTGAGACATCCATACCGCCTACCGTAATTTTTCCCCGGCTCACATCCCAAAACCGGGCTGCCAGACGGGACACTGTTGTTTTACCGCCGCCGGAGGGACCCACCAGTGCGGTCACTTCCCCCTGTTTGGCAGTAAAGCTGACATCCTTTAATACTGTTTCTCCGGTGTTGTAGGCAAACCCAACATGGTCAAAGGTAATGTCATACCCCTGATTGGAAAGGCTGGTTTTGCCCTGCTGAATGGGATGGTCAAGGATTTCATTCATACGGGCGATATTTGTCCGGGTGGAAATTACCGCCGCCAGATTCTGCAGCGCACCCTGCAAGGGATCATAGAGCCGGGAAACCACCAGCAGGAACAGGAAGAAGGTCAAAATATCCAAACTACCCTGCATCAGCAAAACGGAGCCTGCAAGCGCAACCGTGGCAATCCCAAGCTTTAACACAAGGGATGCGGATACTACAAATGCCGCCAAACCGAACTCATTGAGAATGGAGCGGTGTTCCACCGCGCGGATCTTCTTTTCCAACCCTTTGAGGTATTCTTTTTCAGCGTTGTTGGCTTTCAGATCCTGCACCGTTTCAATACACTCCTGAATTCCATCCGCGCAGGCCATTTTCGCATCCATGGATTTCTGATTAAACCCTTCCTGTACCTTTGCAGAAAAACCTACAATGGCAAACGCCACCGGCATCACCCAAAGAGCCGCCAGCGCCATACGCCAATCGTAGAAGAACAGGCTGACGGCAATCAAGACCGTAGAGATGATGGATCCGGCAAGCTCCGGGATAAAGTGGGAAAAGCTCTGCTCTAAAAAGGTGCAGTCCGCCATAATGGTGCTGGTAAGATCCGCAAGGTCTTTCTTTCCGAAGAAGGACAGGGGGATTTTCCGCAGCCGCTCCGCCAACGTAATACGGCGCACGCCGCTTTCCGTATAGGTGGCAAAATAGGTGGCGTTATACTGGAAGTAGGTTGTCAGCAAGATCAATCCCACACAGAGAATACAGCCGACAATGTAGAAGGGAAGCCGGCTTTCCGGAACACCGCCGTTCATCAGATCGCTCACCATGCAGTACAGCAATCCCACCGGGAACATGAAAGAGATATTTTGCAGGACGCAGGCAAAACAGCCCTTAATTAAATCCTTTGCGCCCTGTTCGGACAAGGCATATCGTTTTTGCAGACGTCTGATCATCTTACTGTACCTCCTTTTGTACCTTCCACTGAATGGAAGTCTGATAGTTCTGCCACATCCGGGCGAACAGACCGCCTCTTTCCATCAGCTCACGGCTGGAACCGCTCTCTGCGATCTGCCCGTCTTTTACAACGTAAATCCGATCTGCACCGGCCACCGTGGAAAGCCTGTGGGCAATCATAATGACCGTTTTGCCCTGAGACAGTTTGGAAAAAGCCGCCTGTACTCTGGTTTCATTGTCGGGATCCGCAAAAGCTGTGGCTTCATCCAGAATAATGATGGGGGTATTTTTCAGCATCACGCGGGCAATAGCAATCCGCTGCTGCTCGCCGCCGGAAAGATAGACCCCCTTGGTGCCGATCACCGTATCCATACCATCCGGCAGTTTTTCAAGGATATCGTCGCACTGGGCATTTTTTAAGGCAGCCATGACTTCCTCCCGGGTGGCTTCCGGTTTACCCAGACGCACATTCTCAAAGATGGAAGCTTTGATCAGCCGGCTGTTCTGGAACACAAAGGAAACCGTGTTCATCAGTTCTTCTTTCGGAATATCACGGACGTCTGCGCCGCCCACCCTTACAGTACCGCTTTGAGGATCGAAGAAGCGGGAGATCAGATTTGCCAGCGTGGTTTTTCCGCCGCCGGACGGTCCCACAAAAGCGACTGTCTGCCCGGCAGGAATAGAAATAGATATGCCATTCAAAACATCCTTTTCTCCGTTATAGCTGAAATGTACCTGTTCAAGCTCTACAGAGCCGTCTTTCGGATGCATGGGATGAGCTGTTTCTTTCAGCGGCTCCAAATTCAGAACGCTGTCAATCCGCTGTAAAGCATCGTCCACGATCATAGCGTTTTCGCTCTGGAACATAATACGTGTGAGTGTCACGGAAATGATCGGCGTAATGATGATATAGAATACCAGATTGAGCAAAAATTCTGTCGTGACCTGATCCTGCGTAAACAGCAAGGCTCCTGCGATCAAAAAGACAAACACACCGTTAATGGCCGCGGTATAGAACATCATAGGCGTGCGCAGCTGCTTGGTGTAGGCAATCACCCACACCTTGTACCGGTCAATTGAATCCTTAAACTTCTTAAAGGAAAAGATGGTCTGGCCAAAGGTTTTTACCACCGGAATACCTCGGACATACTCTACCGCTTCATTGGACATATCATCCAGCGCATTCTGATATTCCTTCATCTTCTGCTGCATTTCCTTTCCGGTCATCGCCATCATAATGAGAAAGCCCAGAAGTACCGGCGCCAAACTCAAAAGACCCAGCCGCCAGTCAAACACAAACAGCAGAACCAGAAGACCGCAGGGAGTTGCGAGGGCGTTCGCACGGTCCGGGAGCTGGTGTGCCAGATAGGTTTCCGTAGCAGCGCTGGATTCATTGACGATTTTGCGCAGCTTACCGCTGCCAAAATGTTCCGCAAATCCCAGGGGGAGTTTTACGATATGGTTCATGGACTGCAAACGCAAATTGGTGGCAATGCGAAATGCGCCCAGATGGGAGCACATCAGCCCGGCGATGTACACCAGTACCGCAATGACCGCAAACATCACTGCCATCCAGCCGTTGTAGGTCAGATTCTGCGCACGGCTGAAATCCGGAGCGACTTCCAGCACTTCACGCATGACCTGCCAGATAAAATAATAAGGCACGAGTGCGATCAATGCGCTGATTGCGGAGAGGATCCAGGACGCATAGGTCAGATATCGGTAACTTCCCGCAATCGTGAGCAGGCGCGATAAATTAGATTGTTTTTTCAAGAGAATTCCTCCTTTACATTTCATTTATGATACAGAGGACAATGATTTGTCCTTCTTATATCTAATTTAGTTAGTTTAAGCTAACTGCAAGTCAAAAATTATAGGGCGTTATTGCCCCATAATTTTCATCCATCCTGCGGTGTAAAAGGCCCGCATTTCCTTTACATAGTTTTCCGCATCGGGAAGCGGCATTTCATGGATAACAAGTTCAAAAAACGTATGAAACATCCCGGTGATCAAAATATGCTCCAGAGTTGGGTCAAGCGGCGGGGAGGGTCTGCCTAATTCCGCCAGCACTCTTTGATAAGCGTGTGTCCCCTCCACTTCAATTTCCACCATCTCATCAATCAGCCCAGAAAAGCGGGTCCCTTCGGAACAACAAAGAATGAGCTTACATTCCTCTAAATGCTGATAGGCATAATGCAGCATATCAAACATGCATACCCCTGATATATCGCCCATCACTTCCGGCTGCTGTTCATGGGGCAGGTCGGCAAATTGCTTCTGAGCGTCCTTAAAGCGATCAATCAAGTATTGATAATGTTCGCCCACCAAAGCCTCAAAAAGTTCCTCTTTGCTTTTATAATAACCGTAAAAGGCTCCCAGTGTCTTGCCCAAAGATTTGACGATATTCCGCAGGGAAGCGTCCTTGTAGCCTTTTTGCAAAAACTCCGCTTTTGCCGCCTCATGGATTTGATCCAAAGTTGTCAGATTCTCATCTATGGTACACGCCTCCTTAAAAAATATAGCGGTGCTATATATCACTGCTATATTATAGTTGCTCTTAAGCTGAATGTCAAGTGCTTCTGCATTTTTTATGGATGAATAAAAAGAGAGAAACTACACAAAGGTTTCTCTCTTTTGGTTGTCCGGCTATATACAGCGGTCATTATCCTGTTTGGGTTCCGGCAGAGCACTCATACTACGCAGGCTGACGCCAAGCGTAGAAAGATTGTGCAGTGCGGCCGATGCTGCGGGAGGTAAAATTCCTGCCAATCCCAAGCCTATCAGCGTCCCGTTAAATCCGATGACAAACCGATAATTTGAGTGAATTCTCTCCATCAAAGCCATTGCAATACGACGCAGCTTAACAAGCTCCCAAAGGCTGTCCGCCGCAATGGTAATATCAGCAATTTCTCTGGCAATTGCTGCGCCGTCACTGATGGCAATTCCCGCATCCGCTTCTGAAAGAGCGGGAGAGTCGTTGATACCATCTCCGACCATTAAAACAATATGTCCTTTTTGGCGCAAATCGGCTACAAATTTTGCTTTATCCGCAGGAAGAACCTCAGCGCAGAATGCGTCAACCCCTAAGCGGTTTGCAACCGTAGATGCCGTCCGATAGCTGTCGCCTGTCAGCATAACTGTTTTTTGAATTCCCAAAGCACGCAGCGCAGTCAATACTTCTTTAGCTTCCCTGCGCAGCGGATCGGAAATACAAATCACTGCTGCAAGCTCTCTGCCAATCGCCAAATACAAATGAGAATATTCTTCAGGAAGACGATCAAATCGCTCCTGTTCATTTAGCGGAACAGTTACTCCCTCATCTTCAAAAATGAAGTGCGCACTTCCGATCAATACCCGTTCCTCATTTACCGTACTGGCAATACCATGAGCCACTATGTATTCTACCTTGGAATGAAATTCTTCATGGGATAACCCTCTGCACTGCGCTTCTTGTACTACGGCGTTTGCAATAGAATGGGGAAAATGTTCCTCTAAACAGGCCGCAAGGCGCAGCATATCCGACTCATTTCGTTCTCCGAAAGTGATGATCTGCGTAACCTTCGGACAAGCATGTGTCAATGTACCTGTTTTGTCAAATATGATGGTATCAGCCGCCGCCACCGCTTCTAAGAACTTGCCGCCTTTTACAGTGATATGTTCTTTTCCGGCTTCCCGCATGGCAGAAAGCACCGCCAGCGGCATGGAAAATTTTAACGCACAGGAGAAATCCACCATAAGTACCGACAAGGCCCGCAGGATATTTCGTGTCAGCAGAAAGCTCAAGATACTGCCGGCAAAGGTATACGGAACCAATTTATCTGCAAGGTTAGCCGCTTTGCTTTCAGCTGCCGATTTCATCTGTTCGGATTTTTCAATCATGGTTACAATTTGATCATATCGGCTGGAACCCATAGCTTGTTTTACTTCCAGTATGCACTCGCCTTCTTCTATGACAGTACCGGCATACACGGTGTTTCCCGGGTGTTTTACGACCGGTACAGACTCTCCAGTCAAAGAAGCCTGATTGACTGTGACTTCCCCCTCGGCTAAGATACCGTCCATAGGAATCATGCTCCCGGTACGAATCACGATTTTGTCACCTGGGCGGATATCTGATACTGCTGTCAGAATTTCTGATTCCGGTGTCTTCAGCCATACCCGATCCACATTCAGGGCCATACAGCGAGCAAGGTCTTCCATTGATTTTTTTCTGGTCCATTCTTCCAACAGTTCGCCCAGTTCCAGCAGAAACATGACGGTTCCTGCTGTTCCGAAATCTTTGCGAAATGCGGAAATTCCTATGGACAGTGCATCCAGCACATCTACCTTCAGTTTTCCTCTCCAAAGACAGTGGATACCTCTCTTCAAAAAAGGGAGCATATGCCATACAATTCGTGCGATCTGCAATGGTTTCGGCAAAAAGAGCATAGACGCTGCTTTTAGTACCACTTTTCCGACCAGCTTTTCCTGAAATTTACGGTTTAATTCACGGCTGCTGTGCAGTGGCAAAGTGATTTGTGATTGCGCTTCCTGCAAGTTAAACTCACGGATAGCCGCCAGCACTTCCTTACGTGACCCGGAGTATTGCAGAATCACACACCCGGTGCGTTCATGGACAGTTACTTGTGTGATCCATGATTTCTTTTGAAACCAATTTTCCAGCACATCTGCTTCCTGCAAAGTCATTTTTTTCTGACCGATTCGAAAACGGATACGCCCTTTGCTTTCGTGTAAAATAATTGCCTTCATTTGTCGCTTCTCCTTCATAAAAAAAGAGCCGTATCAACGGCTCTTTTCTGTTACTCTTCCTCAGAAGTTTCAAGTTGTGCGGCTGCCGCTTCTTCCGCTTCTTTTGCAGCTCTTTCTTCATTCAGATCTTTGGCAGAAGCTAAAATGTCCGATGCGTTTTCCTGCACGGTCGTTACCGTTTCCATGACATAATCTTTCATACGCAGTCCTGCGGCTGTTGCGTGAACATATGCTTTTTTAGCGTCTTTGCTGGACAGCAGTTTAATTCCAACCGATCCGAAAAGTGTGCCACCTACAAAAAGAGCCAATTTATTGTATAAACTCATATAGAATCTTCCTTTCCGTTATTTTCTTTTGTATCCTGTAATCATTACCATGAGCAGGCAGATCACGGCTCCCCATGCCCAAAAACGGTGCTGTTTCAACCAGATCCCTCCTTCATAGATTTTGTCTAATTATTATAACAACTTTAGCTAAATCATTCTTTTGGAAACAGACAAAAACCAATGGAATCAGACCTATTTCGATACTGTCTGGGTGTACAATTAAAGTGCCTTTTAAAAGCTACATTGAATTGACTTAAACTTGCGTATCCAATTGCCTGTGCAACGTCCAGTACAGTCATAGAAGAGCACCGAAGAAGTTCAGCGGCTTTTTCCATACGTTTATGTGATAGCCAAGTATATACCGGCTGACCACGAATACTGCGAAAATATTTTTTAAATGTAGTAGGAGATATATAAAATTTGTGACACAAATAATCAATCGTTATTTTTTCATCCAGATGCATCTCCATATAATTGCAAATCTCATTTATCTCTTCTCTTATTACCTTACTTATTTTAAGATTATCTTTATCTTTTGGATACAATGTTCCTGTACTTAGCAGAAATAGCAATTCTACTGACTTCCAAACGCAGTATCTGCTTTTTTGAAAGTCTTCCATTTTGACTATTTCAGAAAATGTAGAAAAAACCCAAGATGAACCATGAATAACAGCACATCCATCTTGCTTATCCATATATTTTTTTACTTCAAAAGTATTCAATTTTAAGTCTCCCATCATACGACATAGGGAATATAAACTCTCTTTTGCCGTAGTCGCATCTACGGATACCAATATTCCTGCCAAATCCGCTGTACATGCGACGGAATACAGTGAAGATACCTCAGATAGTAAAAGAATTTCCTGCTTTCTTACAACAACCACACGATTCCATTGTTGTTTGAGTACAACATGACCTGCAAAACAAAAGAAAACTTCAAAGTGAAGTGGCTGTAAGGATATCGGGATAAATGGATCCTTTGTATTGCCTTGAAGACGAAAATTGCAAACATCCACACCTGTTATTATTGTTTCCCATAAGGCTTTTTCACCTCGGATACTTTTCAAAAATTCTGTTAACACATAGTTTCTCCTCCCTTCTAATAGAAATTATGTCATGTGATAGAATGTAGTTAGCAACGACTAACTACATTCTATCACAATTTCTGTATGAAAGCAAGAACAGCGCAATTGATGTTATAAATAGAATAGCATTTTTATTCTTTCGCTTTAAAATATCCAAGCGCATCGGTACGCTCTCCGTTCTGCCATACTTCAAAGTGCAGGTGGTTTCCGGTAGAATTGCCGGTGGTACCGACATAACCGATGACTTCGCCCTGTTTCACTTCCTGCCCTACGGTCACGCAGATAGAGGAACAGTGGGCATACAGGGTGTCAAAAGTATCGTTATGGTTTATCTTGATATAGTATCCATACCCGCCGCCCCAAGTGTCGATGGCATTGGCAATGGTGACTGTGCCATCTGCCGCTGTCAGAATCGGTGTACCACCCGGAGCGCCGATATCGGTTCCGCTGTGGTAGGCAATTTCTCCAGTAAAGGGGTCCTCACGGTATCCAAACCATGAGGTAATGGTATAACTTTGCGGAAGAGGCCATTGGAAAATCCCGGTCCCTTCCCAATCAGTATTTGGATTCATGATCTGACCACCGCCGCTGTTAAAACCACCCAGCAGTTCTGCCCACAAATTCTGATTTTCTGGCTCCGACATTAAGGCAAGGTATTCGTTCTGCCTTGCATTGAAATTGTACTGCTGCGCCATTTCCTCCGCTGTTTTATGTGTTAGAGAGATTTCCAGAATGGTTTCCGTTACCGTTTCGGTGCGGGTAGTTTCTTTTCCATCCTCGTCTACTTCGGTAACTTCCACTTCATGGCTCTCGGTACGGGTGCTGGAAGACACTGCATTCATCTCCCACATAATATCCCGCATCTGCTGAACTTGAGTGTCATCCAAAGAAGCCACCTGAGTGCCATCTTCCGCACCGGTCACCTTGGCAGAAAAAACAGCGAGAACATCTTCCCAATTGATAGAAAGCACTCCGTCATTTGAAGTAAACTCCACCCGATTATGGCTATTGCTATCTTCAATTTCTTGAATGTGTGCCTGAAATTCCCCGTTTAAAGTTGTCACAGCCTGCGTAACGCTGGTGCCGGTTCCCGTAGAATCCGAACCGAAAAATAAGCCGAAACAGGAACCGACAATCAGGGCAATCAAACAAATTAACAAGATTATCACTACAGCTACCCAACCTCCGGCAGCGATGGCAGCAATCAACCCCTTTACAGCCGCAATGGTTGCTTTAACCGCTGCTATAGTTACACGGACCGCCGCTTTAACTCCTGCAATTGTTGCTTTCGCAGTAGCCTTGGCGGCCTGTGCGGCTTTTTGTGCCGCTTTTGCAGTGGCCTGCGCTGTCTTGGCTGCCTGCTGTGCAGTCTTTGCCGAGCGCTGGGCAGTTTTGATACCTTTAGCGCTATTCTTCACACCTTTCATAGAACGGCTGGCGGTTTTTACTGCTTTTTGAGGTTTTCCTTTGACCGCCTTGGCAGCGGTATTTTTGGTCCGTATTTTAGAAGCGGTATCCTTCGTGATCTCCGTTGCTTTGCTGCCAGCGTTTTTCGCTTCCGAGAGGGTACGGGAAATTTCTCTTTTTTCTTTGACTTTCCGAGCGGTGGTCTGCGCCAGTTTTTTCCCGCCCCGATAGGTAATGTTGGCACTCTTTTTTGCGGTGGTTTCGATACCGGACAGCATTTGATCTCCGGCGCTGTTAGCGGGGGCGTTGGAGGTTTCTCCCTGCTGGCTGGCAAAAGGCGTCCCCTTCAATTCCGATACGGCTTTCTCCTTGGATTTCAGCCATGCATCCTTCATTGCGGTTTTTGGGGCTTTGGCGGCACTATCCAAAAGCCTTGGTTTTCCATTTTCCGGTTTGGTCTTAATTTCTTTCAATGGCATACCTCCTAAAAAAGATACAGGGAGCCAAAGGAGGCTCCCTGCTGCGATGTTGTTTCATGTATAGGTTTACACCCCCCTCAGTGCTTCGTCCGGCTTGGTGGTCATCAGCTGGTACAGACGGGTATTGCGGGGGAAGCTGTTTTCAAACGGTACAATGTTGCCAGCACAGCGGATGAGACCGCAGCCAGCAGATACATTGGTGATGTAGCCAAGCTGGGTGTCCGAGATATGGAGCAGATTTGCCAGTTCATCCCGGTCGGTGGAGGACTGGTTCAGAAGGAGCAAAAACTCCGAGTTTGCCAGCATCAGGCGGGCAGTATCGGAACGGAGCAGCTCCTCGACATTCTGCGTGAGCCCTGTCACAAGGCCGTTATATTTTCGGATACGCTTCCACAGCTTGTAGAAAAAATCGGCGCTGTACTGGTAGCGAAACAGCAGATAAAACTCATCGGCAAATACCCATGTGGTTTTTCCTTTCTTCCAGTTTTGGATCACACGGTTGAAAATCGCATCGAGGGTGACTAACATCCCGATGGGCATGAGCTGTTCGCCCAATTCACGGATATCATAGGCGATGATGCGGGCTTTGGTGTCTACATTGGTGTGCTGGGCAAAGGTGTTGAGACTGCCGGTGATAAACAGCTCGGAGGAAAGCGCCAGCCCTCTGGCTTCCGGCTCCGGCTGCTTTAAGAGGGAATGGTACAGATCTTTCAGCGTGGGAGCTGCACCCTCATAATTGTTTGCCATATACTCCCGGTACACATCATAGGTGCAGCGGTCCAGAATAGATTTCTCTTTGGCAGACACACCGCCTGCCCCTACTAACTGCTCGAACAGCGAGAGAATGAATTCTGATTTTTCAATCAGCGGGTTGCGCTCGTCACCGTAGGCTTTGTCCATATCAAGGGCGTTCAGGTGGGTGTTGGAGGCTGCGGAAATCCGAATAATTTCCCCGCCAAGCGCTTCTACCAAGAACCCAAATTCAGACTCCGGGTCCAGAATCAGGATATCATCATTGGTTGACAGCGCAATGCTCACAATTTCTTCTTTGGCACTGAAGGATTTGCCGGAACCGGAAACACCAAGGCGGAAGCTGTTCCCGTTTAAGAGCTTGCGGCGGTCGGCTACAATCATGTTTTTGGAAACAGCGTTCTGCCCATAGTAGATGCCCCCGGTCTGCATGATTTCCTGTGCTCGGAAAGGAATCAGCACAGCGGTGCTTTCGGTGGTCAGGGTACGGATGGCTTGGATTCTGCGCAAACCATAAGGAAGCACAGTATCCAGCCCATCCTTCTGCTGCCAGCGCAGGACGCTCATCTGGCACAGATGTTTTCTGGCTGTTGTAAGAATCGTTTCTGTGTCACTGTCCAATTGTTCCTTGGTATCAGCCAGATGGACCATGGTCACGAGACCGAACATCATTCTTTGATCCCTGTTGGTCAGATCGTCCAGCATTTCCTTGGTTTCTTTTCGCTGCTGTTCCATGTCGTAAGGAAGGACAGCGGAAAAGTTATTGGCTGCGTTCTGCTTTCGCTGCCAGTTTGCCGCATTCGTTTCCACGCCCAAGAGCTTGTTCTGGATTTCCCTTACTGCTTCATCGGTGGGAACAGGTAAAATGTCAATGGAGAGCATGAGGCTGCGGTCCATATCACAGAGTTCAGCAATCATGGAATCCTTGATATAGCTGGCGTACCCCTGTAAATACAAAACCCTGCCCCAGCGGTCGTTCAGACGGAAGTGATCTTTCTGGAATTCCATGCTGTCCGGGCAAAGCCAATCTTTGAAGTTGTGTCCCTTTTTCATCTGTTCCTTGAGATCAAAGGCAAAAGCGGCAGGTTCATTGCCCTTAAAGAAATCCCGGAACACCTGCAGGCGGGTTCCGGCGTCCAGTTCCCGTCCAATAGAGGAAAGCTGGGACAAATGAGTGATCAGATCCGTACCCACACGGGAGAAATAGGTGCGGGCTTCATCGATATTCCGCTTCGCTACCGTGATGGTGATGTAACGGTCCTGCACCACACTGTTGTTGGTGCCGGTTACCTTCGAGAGCAGCATCTCGTTGTACTCTTTGCGGAAATGGTTCAGCCCGTCCTCTTTCATAGGAAGCAGCAGGGATTTCTCAAATTCCGCTTTATTGATTTTCCGATTGTTGATGGTGATCTTGGCGCTGGCTCCGGAATCCAGCGCATTGAGGAGCTCTGAATAATCGAGAAACATCGCTGTCTTGTCCTCTTTTCCGGCGATTTGATAGTTAATATCGGTAAAGGAAAAGGTTTTGGAAAACCTGCTTCCTACCTGAAAAATCCCATCCGGCCAGATGCGCTGGATAGGGATGGCATCCTGTACGGACTTCGGGATGGTGAATTTTTCTTTCTCTAATTTCGTTGCTTTGACAAGCGTTTTGATAATAGGCATCCTTCCTTTCAGTGCGAAAAATGAAAAAGGTTACTGTTCTTTCCCAGCTGGTGGCTGAAACTTACGCTTTTTCCTTTTGCGTGGCGGCTTTTCGCCCTCTGCAATGGCATCTTTCAAGGCTTCGTAGTAGAGATTCTCAGACTTGAACACAAGCTTTTTCGGATACAGAAATTCTGATTTAAACCAAGCCCATGCCACTTGTTCGGCGGTCATCCCATGGTACTTAAAGAAGCCGCAGGCAGCGAATGGAGCTGCTCCAAGAATGCACATCCAACCAACTTCTTCGCTGCCAATCAGCGGGCGCAAACCAAAATACAGACCGACTGCTACCCCTACTGCAAGCAGGGAACAGATAAACTGTCGGGTGGAAAGTCCAAAAAAGATGGACTCCTGATAATCCCGGATTTCCTTTGGTACTTTTACTTCTATATTGCTTCACTCCTTTCACGGCCTTACAGACCTAACAATTCCTTGACGATCCGGTCGCTCATCCGCACAGCTCCTACTAAAACCAAAAGGTTAAAAATGAGCTCGCCTACATAACTCCATACGGCGGTTACCGCTGAGACGTTAGGATCGACCGCTGGCGGAGAAGCCGCCATAACGGAAAAGATGATACAGGCAAGGGCGATGATGGCCCCTTCCAAACATACCCCGGCATAGGAACGCAGGAAGTTCTTGCCCACATTGCTGGTTGGCTCTCCCGCAAAGCTGGAGAGAGGGATAGGCGCAAGCGCTGTGTACATATAGAGTTTAAACATACGGGAATAAACCGTTAAAATCATGATAAAGGACAGCACTGTAATAAACAGACCGCCTAAAAGGGTTACCGCCCACAAAGGGATGCTGTCCCAAAATCCTACGTTATTGATTTTATCGATGATTTCCTGCGGGAGTGTGGTGCCGCTGCTTCCTGACAAACCCGATTGGGTAATAATGGTGGAAATGATTCCTTGTACGATTTTAAATACAGCAAGCATCAAATCAAGTCCGTATGTTACAGCAGCCTTCGCCAAAGCAAAGCGGATGAACAATTTTAAAGCGTGTTCCGGGCGTTTTACATCGGTAAAAGAGCCGCAGGTTTTAACGACACCAACCGCAAAAAACAGTACCAGCAAACCATACCCAATGGCTTTCAGCGCCCCGTTAATATCCAGCATAACCTGCCAGATCCCGCCGCCCTTGAAAGTGGCGGGGTCTTGGGTAAGCAGTGTCCAGATTTCAGCCAGTTTGTCATTCCATGTACCCAGCGCTGAATTTAAGTTGTCTATGATCCAGTTTCCGGCTGGTCACCTCCTATCTGAAAAAATGAGGGAGTGCCCAATGCGGACGCTCCCTTTGCTGGAAAACAGAAAATCAGGCGGTGATAAGGTCAAGGATTTCCTTGGCGAAGGTGATTACCAGCCCACCGGCCAAGGTGAGGAAACCCTGCGAACGCTGGGAGGGATCATGGCTCTGGAAGGACAGGCCGACCTGTACGACACCCCAGCCCAGCAGGATCATACCGATGGCACGAATCAGGGAGAAAATGAATGTGGAAAGGTTGTTTACTACTCCGAGAGGATCGCCGCTGGCTGCAAAGGCAGTAGTGGAAAGGCAGCAGGCACACAATACTACAGCGGCATAGCTGGAAAATCCAAGGCGTCCCTTTTTACCAAGCGGCAGAGCATTGGTGGGTTTATTGTCCTTTTTGCGGTTCGTCAAAGAACCAATTTTTTTCAGAAACTTATTCAGAAGCGTTCCTCCAATTTCATGTAAATTATTATGGTTTGAGAAAATCCTCCGGTTCCAGCAGTTCGAAATCCTCATACTGGTCCGGGGAATAATCGAGATCGTCTGCGGCGTCCTTCGCATGTGTGTAGTCGTAGGGCGCAGCGCCGCCATCCTCTGTCAGGCGAATGTTTGGGTGATGCATCAGGTCGTATTTGTCATCCAGCATGGGCCTTTCACCCCTTACAAAAAGAATGGCTTTGCGGTTATCCAGCATTCGGACTTCATCGGGCGTTAAGAGTTCCCGGCCTGTCTGCTGGTCGTTGACACTAAAGCTGCCGCTTCTTCCACGGCTGTGACCATAGGTGTTGGTATCCAATGTTTCCTTGCCCATGAGCTCGGAAACATATTTGTGGGTTTCCTTCTCGTTGCCGCCGAGGTAGAGAAACTCATCACACAAGCCCACCAGCGATTCCCACTGTTCCTTGAACAATGCCTTGATTTGCGCCATATTCTGTGCGATGTAGCTGCAGAAGATATTGCGGCTTCGCATGGTGGAAAGCCAAGGTAGGAAGTTATCCGTAGGCAGGGCGATATTCGGCGCTTCGTCAATCAGCAGATGGACCGGCACAGGAAGCCTGCCTTTGTATTTGCGGTCGGCTACAAAATAGAGTGTCTGAATGAGCTGCCCGTAAATCATGCCCACAAGGTAGTTGAGGGATTTGTCACTGTCCGGGATACAGCAGAACAGGGCGATCTTCTTTTCGCCCATTTCTTCCAGATGGAGGTCGTCGGTGTAGGTCAGCCTTGCGATCTGTGGCAGATTAAAAGCAGAGAGGCGGACGCCGACACTGATTAAAATAGATTTCAGAGTTTTTCCGGCTCCCATCTTAAAGACATGGTATTGCTTCACGGCAATGCTCTCCGGGTCCCGCATTTCAAGCCTTGCGAAAAGGATATCCAAGGGAGACTCATATTCCTCATCTTCCTCCCGGACTTCCGCTGCCGCCAGCATTTCCATTACCATGGCGAAGTTCTGTTCCTCCGGCGGTGCTTCATGCATCAGGTACAGCACCAGCGCCTGCAAAAGCGCTGTTTCGGATTTCGTCCAGAAAGGGTCCGTGCTCTGTGCTCCGGGCGGAGTAGTCGACTGGATGAGGGTTTCGATGAGGCGAAGAACATCCTTGTCATCCCGCACATAAGCAAGGGGGTTATAGCAAAAGGAGGCGTCGGGGTTTAATAGATCAAACACTCGCACCTCATATCCGTTTGCTTTGAGCGCACCGCCTGTTTTTCGCAGGATTTCACTCTTTGGATCGCAGATAACCAGAGAACAGCTGCCGCAGTTTAAGGCATTCGGGATAGCATAAGATCGGCTTTTACCCGCGCCGGAGCCGCCGATCACAAGCACATTGGTATTGCGCTTGTGCCGATACCCATCCATCCCCATTTGGAAATGCTGTGTTAAGATGAGATTTTGTTTCGGGTTCTTTTTATCCCGGTATTTCTTGGCGATTTGGAACACATCGCCCCACTTGGCGGAACCGTGTTCTTCTCCACGGCGGCGGTTTTTCTGGTTGGAGGTCACCACAAGGGCGATCACCCCGTACCCAAGGGAAAAGAAAAACAGGCACCGAAGAGAATAATCCGTCCAATGAATGGAAAAGGGACTGTTCATCGCTGCCGAAAGCTTTCCCAGCAGATCCACAAGACTCATTCCATCTGACCAGCTTCCAGCCACTAAAAGCGCTGCCCACCAGACGATGGGCAATGGCAGAAGCCATACCCACCATGGATTCTTTCGTTTTACAATGGAGTCAAAAAATATCCTTCCTTTCTTCAGATCAAAATAAAAAAAGAAACCCCGGAGCCTATGGAAAACCATTCCCACAGGTTCCGGGGTAACGGGTAACCTTAAATCTTATCGAACCGGCACGTTTCGATATTTACTGCTCATGAGCTTTGCGAGAACACGGTCAATCCCGCCGCTGCTTCTGCCCGCAGACAGATAAGCGTTGCGCATTCCATTTAAAGACTGCGCCGCATACTGGAATTCCGTGTCGCTCAGGTACAGCTTTCCCTTTGGCGCATTGACGGTTTTATTGATAAGGCTCTGCACCTCGCCGGAGGTTTCCGATCCGGATGATTTTTGTGCGTCGCAGAGCGCCTTGACCAGAAAATTCTTTTCCAGCATTCCCATCTTAAAGAGACGTTGTTTTTCCAAGGATATCCCTGCCTTTCTCTGTATTTTCTTCAGCTTCACCATACCACAGCGGCGGACAGAAAGCTACCGCACAAAAGAAAACAAACGGAAAACTTCCGGCGGTTCGCTTTCTCATCGTTCCGTTTCCTTCTCCGATTTGGATTTGGGAGTTTTGGCAGGCTTCTGCGTTTCTACCGAAAACTCATCGGGCTGGACTGTCTGCTCCAAATCCCGAAAACTGCGCTGTATATCCCGGTTAATGGAATAAGACGCCCGTTTCACATCGCTTATGAAACCACGCTTTTCTTCCGGGGTCATTTGAGCACAGCTTTCGCATACCTTGTCAAACCGGAAGGCCGAAGTATCCAGCCCGCACCGCTGTGCGACCACATAAGCGGCACAGTAGCTCTGTGCCGCATACGCCTGACGGTAGTAACCGCTGCCGACAGTATCGAAGCTGGCATGGGCCTGTTCACGTGCGATAGCGCAGATAGTGGTGGTTTCATCCATCCCGTTGCGGACAAAAATCGTATGCTGTTTGGGAACATACTGTGCCTGTACCCCTTGAGGAAGCTGATCCGAGATGGCAAGCTGAACCGGACTCTGTTCTACCATAGCGGCAATGATTTCTTCCGGCAGATGTTTCTGCGGCGGCAGAGGCTGTGGACCTCTGGTTTGGGAGATATCATAGGCTTTGGTAATGGTATAACCATTCGCTATGGTGCCGTCCTCTTTGGTATATTCCTGATCCGCAAAGAAGGTGTATCCCTTTTCACCGGAACGGATGGAGCGCCCGGCTTCCTTCCATTTATCAAAGGTGCGGGGATGGGTGATCTCCTTGTTCTGATGATATAGGATGAGAAGGTTGCGGGTACTCTGCGGGGTACACTGAGCCATAAAACCTAAGAAGCCCTTCATGGAAGCGTCATCTTTGAACACTTCCTGTGCCTGAGCATCCACTTTTGCCCATGCGTCCTCACGTTCAGCCTGTTTCATGGAGGCATATTCTTCCTTGGTGTACTGCTGTTCCGGCTGAGGCTGAGTTTCCTGTTTTCTGCCGATCAAATTTGATAAATCGATACTGCATTACCTGCCTTTCTGTTTTTTCTTCTTTTTACGGGAATGGCCCGGAGTAGGATGCTGACGATCCTGCTGTTTGGCCTTTTCCTCTTTTTTCTTCACTTGTTCCTGCTTGATCTCCTGCAGTTCCTTTTTCACCGAAGGCTTTTGCTCCGGCTGCTCACGGTTTGTTAAGCCGGGCGAAGAGTTTTTGCTGGGCAAGGAAGGCTCGGACGGACTCTTTTCCGCTGCCGGGGGTTTTGATTCCTTCTCCCGGCCAATGGTAAAATTTTCGGCTTCACCCTGCCCGGCAGGACTGATATTGAAGTCATCTTCAAAGCCGCCCACCTCGAATTCCACAGCGCCCTGCTCGGTTTGGACAGTTTCCGTTTTGCCGGGTTGGGAAGCGGCAGGAGCTTGCTTCTCCTGTTCCACCGCTTTCTCCACAATGGCTTCTCCGGCTTCCGCTTTCACATAATCCAAGCCGAGATTGTCATAGATACGCTGAATCTTAGCGGCGTCATCCGCAAATACCACCAATTCGATGTAATCGCCTTTTTGTTTATTACGGATGGGCACATACAAAAGACCGTGTCCTTTGGCTTCCCGCACAAATTCTTTCATGTACGTTGCAGGCAGATTAAAAAACTTAAACGGGCGCTGCTCACGAAGCATTCGGACAAGCCTTGTCTTGCCATGGGTTTTCTTTTGGTCTTTCAGCACTGCATAAACAAACAGCGCAAAATTCTTCGCCGCCAGTCCCGACAGCTTGAGGGCTACTTCGGTCCCTTCAAGGGTAAATCGGACGATCTGGTCGGCAGGATCGCTTCCGTAGTTCAGTCAGCATCCTCCTTTCATCGTTCCAAGCTGCTGGAGCGTTTGTGTTTTGCTTTTTCCGGCGCAGGTTCCTTAGAAAAGGAATCCACGCCGGGAATCAGGGACAGGCTGGAACCGGTATCCCATTTCACTCCGATCTGCCCGATATCGTCTACATAGGCAACGGTGCCTTTTGTACCCGGAGGCGGAGCCTGCGAATCATCCATGTGATTTAAGATGATGCGGGTTCCGACAGGATATTGTCGGCGGATGAGTTCCACCTGTTCTCTTGTGGGAATTTTATGGATAGGATCATCTCCTTTTTTGATTTTCCCGATTTCGGGTTTGTTTGTTCTTTTCTTCCTGTGTCTGCTTTTCCTGCCGCTGCTGTTCTTCCTGCTGTGCTGCCTGCAGGCGCTGTTCCATCTCAATGGAATGGGTTTCGATATTCCGGCACAGCTTGACGGTATGCCGCAGCTTTTTGAGTTCCTCTGTGAGGACGCCAATCTGCGGGGAATCTGGCTGATAACGGTAGAGCTTCTGGCGCTCTTTTAGAAGCACTGCGATTTCATCCTCCGCTTTCTGACGGATGGCACGAAGCCGCCCGCGGTCCTCAATATGGTTTTTGAAAATGAATTCAGCCTGTTCTATCCGCTGATCCAGCTTGCGGATATCTTGCCGCACAGCAAAGCTTGGGTACCGGGGCTTTTTCGGCAGCGCCCCCATCTTGTAGAGATAGGAATAGTAGAGCGCCCGCAAGCCGGAAATTCTGCGGGGCGGCTTTTCTCCAAGAAGAATAAGGAAGCGGCTGGCAGGAGGTGTTTGTTTCCCAGCCCGGTGAGGAGGCTTAGGATACAGGATGCGGTTTTGGATAGCTTCCGGGGTGTAGTTTTTTCCCAAGGTTTTAAAACGAACGGTGCGCCCGGTACCCGGCAGGATCATGGTGGCGTACTTGCGGTCAAACCGGAAAGCATAGCCCTGTTTTTCCATCACCCGCAGGAACTGCTTCCATGTGAGGGAAGCGGCAATCGCTTCTTCGATATCTTTCTGGATGGGTGTTTTCCATGTGTAGGTACCGTTTTGCTCGGCCAGCCACAGGGCATAAGGACGGGCCACCCGTTCCGATTTCTCTGTATGGATGACGGAAAGGCGGTGCTTTACGCACAGTTCGTCCGAAATCTTCCGCACCCCAGTTACATAGGTTTTTTCATTGCTGCGGTACTTTTTCCCGTTTTCCATGGAGACAGAGTTCCACACAATATGGTTGTGGATGCATTTGGTGTTGAGATGGGTACTGACCACCGCCTGAAATTTCCCGCCGAGCAGCCGGTCCGCAAATTCCATTCCGATTTGATGCGCCAGTTCCGGGGAGATTTCTCCGGGAGCAAAACTCTGCACCAGATGGAATCCCTGCACGCCTTTTTCCTTATGCCATATCTTTTTGATCTGACACATATCCTCAAAGGCAGAGTCTATGGTACAGCCGATGGCTGACTGGAACAGATCCTGTTCTGACTGGTCTTTATTGAGAGCCTTATCGATTTCTCCTTCCAACGATTCTCTGTTTTCGGCACGGGAAGATTTTTTCTCATCGAGAGCATAGTCGATGGCGTTATCAAGGCGGTGGACGGGGATAACGCTGGTATATGCGATAGCGGTTTTCTCCTTTCTGAGTTTTCGGTGCGGGCAGCTTAGACGAATTCATATCTTGGCTATGTGCGCAAATTGCATCCAACCGCAGGTTGGTTACCAATTCTCCTTTACTTCTTTCCAAACCTGGCGGGCGATAACGGTCATTTCCTCCACGCTCTGCTGGCTGGCTTCGCCATAAGTATTCGCAACCTTGGCAAGCTGATTGGCGTTATTGCAAAGCCCTGCCACTTTGTGAAGCAGGTCCGCATGGTGATCGCAGGGTTTTGCACGCAGTTCGGCTCCCATGATGAGGGTGCGCAGAAATTCCTCACGGGGCAGACCGCTTTGTTTCACCTGTGTTTCCAGATGCGCCAGTTCCTTTTTGTTTAAATGAAGAGGGATGATGTGATTTCGTTTTCTCATAGGGACTCCTTTTTAACGCTCCGGTACTTTCCTTTTGCGGCTTTTCTTCTGCTCCGGCGCTTTAGCCGGATATTCGTAATGGACAGGGATATCCTGCAGGCGAAGCTTGCCGCAGTCCGGAGCGAAAGCTGCGTATCGGGTATAACAGTATCCTTCTGATTCTACAAGGATTCCGTCCCTGCTGTTTTCTCCTTTCACCAGTACACAGTGCCAGCAGAGACTGCCGGGATCGAACCACATCTTGTCTTGGTAATCAAACAGGAAAATCTGATCTTGCAAAAATCTGGTTTCCTGAAACTGACGATATTCTTCATCAGCCAAAACCACCACCTGTTCTACTCGAAACTCAGTCTGGCGCTCTGGTGCAGGATGTCTTAGATTTTGACCGTTGATATCGGATAGATCATGGGGACGGTGGTAAAATACAGCGTGTTCCTGATAGGCTTTTGGTTCTTCCAGCACAAGGTGTTCCATTGGTACATCCTGCAGGTTTACTTTGCGGCAGTCCTTTCCATAACCAAGGTACAGGCTGTTTCGCCCCTGTGCAATCAGCATATATTCCTGTTCTCCTTTGGTCCTAACCATCAGACAGCGGAACAGCCCGCCCGGATCGGCGCTCATCAGTTCCCGGTTATCCTTGAGGAAAGGATATTCCGGGGAGACGTCCTCTGAGAGCTTCTCAAAATCCTCTTTGCCCAAGACGATGACCTTTGTCACTTCAAAAACGCCGGGGACATAATTCACCTCGTTCCGGCGCAGGCTGTCCAGTGTTTTGGCGTTTGCCGCAAATGCAGCATATTGTTTCTGATTCAGTTTTCTCACCTCTTTCTATATTCGATGGGCGGCTGGATGCCGGGGGTTTGGGGTTCTCCCCAAAATGCGTTTGGATATCCAAACGCTATGCTTGCAAAACCAGTCACCGGCTGGGAAAATACCACGCTGGAATCAGAGCCCGTCATGTTCATCTGATTCCTTGATTTTTGCCAGACCTTCCAGCGTCGTACAGATAATATTTCGCTTTTCGGCTGTACCGATTTCAGCGGACATGGAGTTGCTGATCTCATTGCCGCATACCACCAGCATTCGGCATCGGCACAGTTTCTGACGGGAAATATTTTGAAATTCCCGTTTTTCATCGGCATTTTCCATCTGCAGGTACTGGCTGTCCGAAAGTTTCGGGCAGATCGGGACATATCCCAGTTCATAAATCTTGCGGCAGTAGCGTTTTAACAGGCGGGGCGCGGCATCGGGTGCGGCGCACACATAGGCAAATGCTTTTTCCATAGTGATTTCCTTTCTTTTCATATATTGAATAAAGGGGCAGGCTATCCACGTGGATAGCCTGCTTGTATGACTGTCTGTTTATGGCTATCCACGGGGATAGCCTTGGAGATTATTCGGAGGTTTCTTCTTCCGAATCGGCTTCCAATGCAAAGCGCACACGGTCGGAACCCAGCTTATAATAGGCGTCGGTGACTTCAATCCCTACGGCTTCATATCCTTCCAGCCGGGAAGCGAGAACGGTAGTTCCGGCTCCGCAGAAGGGATCGAGGATTCTCCCGCCCGGTACACAGATTTTCACAAGGTCACGCATGAGCTGCAAGGGCTTTTCCGTCACATGAATTCTGTTTTGAGGATTGGCGTAACGGAACACACCGGGCAAACAGCCAACCGGTCTATTCACCGGCATAGGACCATTGGAACCCCATACGATGTATTCACTTTGCTGGCGGAAACGTCCTTTCTGGGGGCGGCTGGTCATCTTATCCCATACCGCACAGCCACGCCAGATCCATCCAGCCCACTGCAGAGCGTCGGTAATAGAAGGATACTGCCGCCAGTCAATGAACAGACAAACCGGCGCTCCTGGTTTGCAGGCTTTTCTGGCGTCAGAAAGCCATTCAGCCATCCATCTGGTCCAGCTTCGCTGATCCTTTTGATCTCCGTCAAAATCGGGCAGGGCGTTTTCTTTGTCCATGCTGCTGTACTTTTGATTGGTGGTGCGGTTTTTCTCGGCTGGCTTCCACCCGCCCGAAGCGTAGGGCGGATCGGTAATAATGGCGTCGAACACCTGCGGCTTGAATGCCCGGATTACCTGCAGGGTATCCCCGTGCAGAATCGTCCAGCCATCCCCGCCGCTGTGTTCCATGGGCAGAATGGTTTCGTCAACAATTTGAGCCAGTTCTTTCGTTTCGTTCAGAGGCATCTTCCTTTCTAAAAAAAAATTACAGTGTTTTTTATCGTTCTTCCCCTCGGCTGCGCTTTTTAGAGGCACGAGGGTGCGGTTGATATTCGGGAGGAGGAGTAATAACAGGTGACTCACGTTTGAATTTTCGTTCCACCACAATTTCATCTGGCCGGATGTGGAGCACATCAATGGTGGGGTTATCAATTACGACTCCGGGCAGAATGACTGCGTGTTCATGAACCTCTATCTCGCCGCCAAGCTCCCCGTAAACAGAAGCTTTTTCCATGATTACAGGGGTTCCGCCGGTAACAGCATTCGCAAAGATTTTGGCATTTCCAGATATATGGACGTTTCCATGGACATAACCAGAGGTTACGATAGCATGATCTTCTATGATGGCTTCTCCACCGATTCGGCTTTTTCCGGAAATGACTGCTCAACCACGAGCGCAGGAGTAATCCCACATGATGGCGTCACCGGATATATAGGATTCCTCGGCGGCGACAGCATTGTTCGCAACCCAGCACTGCCCTTCCTGACTGAGATTTTCCTCAGACTGGACGAAACCGCCAAGATCTCCCGCATGGACATCCTCACGAACATCCCGCAAGGCCCGAATACGGTGCAGCCATGGGTACTGCGGGTGAACAATGTCGGTAATCTCGTATTTCTGATTCATCTGGCGTCACCTCGTTCCTTTTCGTTTTTCGACTTCGTATGAGTTTTCTCCGATAATTCCGTTTCCACATATTCGCTAATGATATTAAGCGCTTTGTAATAATTCCCGGACTGGTAGACACGGTCACACATCTCCTTTGCCTGATCCGGCTGTCCGTTTTCCTTCAGCAGCCGGGAAGCTCTGCCGAGGATGGAAAAGATGTTTCCGTCCTGTCCCACCAATTTCATTTTTGGCCGATGAGGGGGTAACTGCTCTTTCAGGGGTTCTGCAGGCTGCATCTGCTCTACTTCAAAATAAAATGGTTCTGCTTCTCCAAAATGAACATACAGCACACCATCGTCAGTCTGGATTTCCTGCTGCTCAAAGCCTTCGCCCCAGCCATCGGAAAACTGTCCATGCAGATAATCCTGCAAATCTTCCATTTCTTCGTCAGCCAACGGTTCTTTCAGCACGACAGTTGTACAGCCCATCAATTCTCCGTTCCGAATTTCTATCGAAGGAATCGCGCTGATTACCTTTTCTTTAATTCCGGGATTGCGTTGTTTATAAAAGTAAGACATGAGGTTTCCGGTATACTGTTCTACAGCAGGGCGGATGCTTTCCTCATAGCAGACCATATCCGTACCATCAAACAGCGTGGGATAATCGGATACTCCATTGTTCCAGCCATACTCGTCTATTTCATTTTCGTGGAAATCTCCTGTCAATGGAGAGTAAAGTTTGAGTGTAATTTCTTTATCCGCTATTGCAAAACCTCCTTTTAACGGGAACAGGCTGCCCTTTGCCGGACAGCCTGTTTTTCGTATCTTTCTTTTGTCAGGTCGGCATAATCGCAGCCTTCTTTTTCCGGAAGATTCCTGACCATGCGGTACTTGCCCTGATAGGCTTTCTCAATATGATCGGCTGCCCACCTTCCCGCAAAATCGTTATTGGTACAGATTTCGATTTCTTCAATCTCCGGGTGACGGGCGAGAAAAGCGTCCAGCGCAATGGGTTTTTTCATATCCCGGCTTGTCTGTGTTCCTTCTTCAGGCGCATAAATCCCGCCAAGGGACAGCCGCCATTTATCTGTTGTCCCTTCCAGCGTTAAATGTGCGAGTGGCTCTATTGCGGCTTCATATATGGCGAGTTTTTTGCTTTCCCTTTTCGGCGGGAGACAAAAACAAAACCGCTTATCGCTGCCGGACACCTCTGCCTTGAATGGGTTTCCCCGTGTATAGGTACCACGCAGAAAAGCATACCGGGCAGTACCGGTTTCGTCCTTCCCAACAAACACAGCGTTGTGGTAGTCGGCGCTTTCGTAGAGGATTCCTGCCCGGATGCAGGCTTCGATGACCTTGCGGTCGATACCACGCTTCAAAAGATAGGCAAACACCCTGCGGTTATTTTCCGCTGCCGGCGGCAAAAGAAATTCCTTCGGCTGTTCCGGCTGGGAAACAGGCGGAACATAGCTGGGGTTTTCCCCGCATAAGGTCTGCACCGCTTCTACAAATTTCAGCCCCTCAACCTTAATAAGATAGTCAAGGGCGCTTTTGCCGCCGACATCCCGGCTTTTCCAATGCCAAAGGCTTGTGGTTTCGTTGATTTTAAAGCTGTCATGTTCTTTCAGCTGGAACTCACCCCGGCTTTCGGCTTTCACCAGTTGTCCGGGACGGTAACGCCGCAAAAACTCAATGGCGCTCATCTGTTTGGCAGCGGTGATTTGTTCTTCGGTGACTCCGGGCATGGGAATCCCCCTTTCTTACTTAAATGACAGCCGCCCGCAGGATTTTCGCCTGATCGGTGCGTTCCCACGGGAACTCCGGCCTGCCGAAATGTCCATAGGCGGCGGTCCCAGTATATCTCGGTGATAACAGATCCAGCTTTGCGATAATCTCGGCAGGCGTTAACCCAAACACCAGTTTTACCGCATCTGCCAGACAGTCATCGGCGCAGACCGTTCCGGTTTTAAAGGTATCTACTTCCACCATCACCGGTTGGGCTGCCCCAATAGCATAAGCCAGTGTAACCTGACACCGTTCGCACAAACCCGCCGCCACAAGGTTTTTAGCAATATATCGGGCCATGTATGCGCCGGAGCGATCCACTTTGGTGGCGTCCTTACCGGAAAAAGCACCGCCGCCGTGAGGCGCGAACACTCCGAAGCTGTCCACCATGAGTTTTCGTCCGGTGAGACCGGTATCTGCTTCCGGGCCGCCCAGCACAAACCTTCCGGCTGGATTGATTAAAATTTTTGTATCCTCATCCGGTGGCAGGACCTGCAAAGCAGGGGCAATCACTTTATCCGTCAGTTCGAAGCAGAGTTCATCGGCAGGGATTTCAGGGCTGTGCTGGGCAGACAGCACAACGGTATCCAGCCGGAATGGTTTTCCATCCTCATCATATTCCACGGTGACCTGTGCTTTCCCGTCCGGCCTTAGTCCTTGAATTGCACCGGATTTTCGGGCGATGGTGAGAGCGCTGGTCAGACGGTGTGCCAGCACAACCGGCAGAGGAAGCATTTGCGGGGTTTCCGAACAGGCATATCCCACCATGATTCCCTGATCGCCAGCGCCGAGCTGCAGAGAGGGACTGCTCCCATCCACATTTCTTCGCTGCTCTAACGAACAGTCCACACCTGCGGCGATATCCGGGCTTTGCTTATGGATGAGGCACTGGATGGCAAAACGGGCCGGATTGTAGCCTACTTTTCTGAGAACCGAACGGACAATCGAAGGGATAGAAGGTTCATACAGGCTGGTAATCTCCCCGGCGACAATGATCTGCCCTCTGGTAGCCATCACTTCGCAGGCCACACGGGAGAGGGCGTCATGGGAAAGGCATTCGTCCAGCACACTGTCGGCAATGAGGTCGCACAGCTTATCCGGATGCCCTTCCGTAACAGATTCGGCGGTATAAAATTGATTCATGGCATTCTCCTTTATCTTTCATGATTCGGGGGCTTTTTGGTTTTGGGTTTTGGGCTTACCACCGGGTTTATTCGGATACACAAAAGCCCTTCCGGTGTTTGGATGAATTTCTCAGGGCTTAAAAACATCTGCTGATACTTCTGCATTTGTTTTTCAGTCAGGCTGGAGAAGTTTTCTCCCTGAATACCACAGACAAAAAAAGCTCCCGCAATTATGTCATAGTTCTCCAGCACACGGTTTAGCGGCAGCCCCATATTTTTTCCTTCGTCATTGCAGACAATAGCAACCGGTTCTTCCCACGGATAAAGTGCCTGAATGGGTCCGCCTACCATTTGCTGCATTTCATGAAGGTCGTTTTTCATCTCAACAGGCCGGGCTGCTTTGCCCGGTTCTACAAGCAATACTCACATTCCGGCAGATCACCTCACTTGCAGGGAAAAGGGCTTGAGGCTTTTCCCGATTGCTTCATAGTTTTCAAAATGCACCTCGCAGCCCAACAGATAAGACACCGCTTCTTCCCATTCCTTTAAAGGGTATCTTTCCTTGTCCGGCAGGCGGTACAGATCGCCAAGCGCCGCCCATTTGAGTTCCGGCAGCAGACGCAGGTTGGAGATAAAGGTGCGGTGCTGTTCGGCTACCACATCCAAAAGTCCAAGTTTTTTCAATCAATCCCTCCAGTATGATAAAAATAGGGACGGAGCGCTCCGCAGCGCCCCGTCCGATTGGTTCTTACGCTATTTTTTCCTGCGGTTACGAATATGCAGGAACACAAGGCCGCCCAAAATGACAGCGCATAAACAGATCAAAATAATTGCTTTTGGTTCCATTGATTGATTCTCACCTCACTTCTGCGGCGATGACCACCGTGCGGGCGTTTTCCCATTCATAGGAACAGGTGACGAGCGTCAGCAGGCGGCAGTCCTCGCCGTGGATGGTTTGGGATTCGTATAATGACTGTGCGAAGAGCTCTTTCTGAAAAGACAGGAAATCCGCATGATCCGCAAATTCAGTGCGGTTAAACCGGAACTTTGTGATATCGGTTTTCAGCACAGCCGCAATTTGATATTCCCGCAGTCCATTGCTGGTCTGCAGCAGGATTTTGGAGTGTTCGTTGCGGAAGGCTTCATCAGTCATCTTTTGAAGAACAGCGAACATGGTCCCGTCATTCATGTTGTGCCCGTAGACCACGGTATTTTGACTCTCTGCGGAACAATCCCATTGAAAAAAGATGCTTCCGGCAGTGCGCCATTCTCCCTTGTAGGTACGCCGCAGATAGTATTCGGGATCGTCAGCGCTGCTTTGCAAAACCGGGTAATCCACACAGGTGCCGGGAATGGAAATCCAGCCTTTGATGTCCGGGTATTCAGTCTGCAAAGCGGGAAGGTCCACAAGGGATTCCGGTTCGAGCTGTTCTTTCCCAGCCGGTAAAACCCCGGAGCTTTCGGCTCCGGGGAGAGGCTGTGCGTATTCTTTTTTCAGGGCTTGTGCTTCTCCATTGGTCAGCCCCGGCTGTAGAACCAAAAACCAGAGAAGTCCCAATAGGCTCAGGCACAAAAGGCCGATGCAAAATCCTTTTAGAAAGATTTTCATTCTTCTGTGCCTTGATCCTCATCGGCCTGATCAGCAGATTTGCGCTTTTTACCTGTATAGCGCAGGAAAAGCAGAGCGCCGCCGGACAAAACTGCCAAGCCTGCAAGAGTGCCAAGGATGGCAGGCATCCACGGGTTATCGCCGGTCTGCGGAACAGAGGGAACCTCCGGCACCAGCTTGTTATGCATCTTTACGGTCGTTGTTTCGCCTGCCTTGATTTCTACGGTCTGATCGTCAGGCAGAATATACTTTTCGGAATCTTCGCCAGCTACTTCAGATACGGTGTATTCTCCCACACGGAGAGTGAGATTGATTTCACCGTTTTCATCCGTTTTGAATTCCTGCTCATAGGCATTGCCCATGAAGTCAGTACCGCTGATTTTGAAGGTGCGCCCTTCGACCTTATCATCGTCGGCGGTCTTTACCACCTTTAGGGAACCGGTCTGCGCTTTGTTCAGGAACCCTTCGCCAGCTTCGGTTTCGATGCGGACAATCGCTTCATTCTCAGTAATGGAGAAAGGATAATATCCGTCATCCTTTTCGAAAAATTCCGGCGCTTCCTTCTCATGCAGGAAGTAATTTCTATAAACAAGATCCTTCATCTGGTAGAGGCCCGGTTCGGTTTCTGTCATTTCACCTGCCAGCTTGTCGATATCCGCATTGAATTCACCATTATTGTCCACATCGGCATAAACTTCAAAAACAGCCCCGGACAGCTTGTGGTCCGGATAATCGGCGTCCACCTTTATGGTTTCGGCGGTACCTTTGATGATCTGGTTTTCAATGGTGATTTCGATGGTCTGTCCGTCCTCGGTGATTTCTACCGGGAAGATTTCTTCCGTCAATACGAAGGCTTCCGGAGATGCGATTTCACGCACGAGGAAGTTTCCAGCAGGCACATTATCAAACTCAAAGTACCCGATTTCATTGCTCTCGGTGACCATGAGGGCGGTTTCTTCGGTAAACTCCGTTTCGTCAAAACGGAACAGGCCGATAACAGCGCCGCCTAATTCAAAACCATCCTGATCGACCTTCCAGCCGGATACCTTGCCGCGCTTTAAGGTATTTTCAATGGCTTCTCCATCGTTCGCTTCAATTTCCACTTTCGCCACATCCTGTCCGGCATACTCAAACACCACAGGGGATTTTTTGTCGCTCAAAATGTAGTGATCGTCGGTTCCGATTTCCTGTACATACAGGGAAGCCCCGCAGGGGATGTCGGTTGTAAATACGGCATTCCCATTCTCGTCAATGCCGATTGTTTCCATCAGCCCGTCTGCCGGGATGGAGGTACCATCGGAGGCGGTCAGTTGTTCCGCAGCGAACAGTCCGAAAGTAATGTTTTTCCATTCCTCATTCATGCCGAGGGAGAAGGTTTCGTCCTGTTCCAGCAACTTCTTGAGGGAAATCTCCACTTTCTGGCGTTCATTGACGAAACCAATGCTGGCGGAGGTGATCTCTACTTCCTGACCGGCATAGGACAAAACGACTTCCTTGGGTTCAGGATCGATTACCATGCCATCCGGCGCAGTGATTTCCTTCACCTGATAGCGGCCGAGATACAAAGGTTCCGAGGTGGCGGTCCCGTCACTTCCGGTGGTCAAAGTAGCCGCCAGTTCGCCTGCTTTCAGGTGGACGGTTCCGTCCGGGGTAACGACATCTTCCAGTGCTGTGATTTCATAAACAGCGCCCGGCTGGCCCTGCACCTCATACTGAGGCTGGTACATCCCGCCGGATTCTGCAACAGACTTAAATACTTCGCCCTCTTTGGAGACTGTAATCGTTCCCTTTTGCGGGATATTGTATTTCTCCACTGTAACCACGTCCTGTGAACCGTCCACCACAAAGGGAACCGGCTCTTTGTCAAGAACATATCCCCATGGACTCTGCTGTTCATACAGCTCGTAATTTCCAAACGGAAGCGGTTCCGGCAGCATAAGGGTTCCTGTGGAGTCCGTCACAAAGGTGTCGATATCGATGGGGCTGGGGTAATTGATATGCTGTACTACCCACTCGCCGGTATCAGCGTTGCGGATTTTGACTGCTGTTCCCGCCAGAGGAATAATTTTGCCGGATTCGGCGTCTTTCTTCTCAAAGCGGATGAGCGAGGTAAAGGTGGGGTTATTGAGAATGAAATAATAGGTTTTACCGTGCTCAGAAATGAACACGGAGAAGTCTGGGACAAATTTCTGTCCTTGGGCACCTTTGGTCTGATGCACCACATACAAGCCATACGGAAGGTCCTTTGAACGGGCAAATCCATAGGAATCGGTGGTCAGCAGGTCACGCTCGGTTTCTTTTGCGTTCTCATAGCTGCCTGCGCTGGCCAGATAAATCTGGAACTGAGCGCCTTCTTCTGGCTGCTCGATCTGATCGGAATCGCTGCTCTCAGCAGGTTTGTCCGTATGCTTGGTGATAGCAATGCTGCCGAGGATAACATCCTCTGTAGCGGTCATGGGGATGCTGTTGTTTTCCAAGGTGAAATTTCCCGGTTCTGCACCTACCGGATAGATGGTTTCGTCCAGCAGGTATCCTTCGCTGGGCGTAATCTCACGAATTGTATAATCCGATCCGCAGGGGTATTCCTTGGTGGTGAATTTGCCCCCGTTTGCTGTGGTATAGGTATCCAGCAGATTTTCCCCTTTGAACATACCGTATAAAGCGCCATCCAAACTGGAATCGCCTTGTGCTTCCTCGGTTTCGGAATCCACTTTATCCAATTTAACTGTAAATTTCTTCAGAAGATTGGAAAAACTCACGCTGGAAGTCTGGCCGGGATAGATGGTTACCTGCTTGGATTCAGGCTGGACATATTTGTCCGGGGCACGTTCCGTTACGGTGTATGTTCCAGCTTGGAGATTGTCTACCCGGATGCTTCCGTCCGGTCCGGTCACCACGTCTTTTTCGATTCCATTCCCGGAAATATGAAAAGGAATGCCGGAAACCTCGCCATCTTCGGAGGTTTTCACAAGCTGCAGGGTACCCGCCTTGATCTCAAGGGAAAAATAGCACTTTACGGGTTCAGCGGAGCCTTTGACGTCAAAAGTGACTACATTCTGGTATTCATCACGCAGCCAGTATTTGGTGCCGCCTGTTACAACACCGGGGATAGAGGAAGGCAGCTCCTTTTCTGCGGTGATTGTACCGAATTCCTTTTTATCCGTAGAAACATGAAGTTTGTTCCCGCTGATGGAAAAATCCACTCCCGGATAGCTGACGGAGAAATCTTTGAGAACATTGTTTTCATCCACCAGTGTGGTTTCATTTTTTCCAGTGTCCTCATTGTATTTGAGGTCATGTGTATATGCGCCGACCGCACTGGGATTGTCGGTGGCAAAGGATGGAACGGTGTGATAAGTAACCACGTTTTCCCTCAGCTTCTGAAAGATCGTCTTTGCCGCAGGGCTGTTGGCAGTAATTTCATTCACGATCTGGTTTTCATATCCGGTGCCAAGCTGCCCGTGGGCAATCAGCCAAATGAGGATTTGGGTGGCAATGTATTCATCCATGGCGCTCCCGCCGTACTTAGTGCCGGTTTCCACGTTATATCCCAAGGTCAGAGCAGTGTTGATCATTGCTTTCTGTTCCGTGGTAAGGGCGGCATAATCATCCGACTGGTCATAGCCAATCCCGGTATGGGTTGCCACGCCAAGCTGGATGCAATAGGCGGTGCGGAAAGCTGTTAAATCGTTAATTCGCAGTTCAGTAAACTTATCTGTGCTGTATCCGCCAAATGGCGCCGGAAGGCTGGAGCTAAGAGAATATCCTCTGCCGTTATAGTCGATCATGGAGATATATCCATCATACTCGTATTCAGCGGCAAAAGCATTGCTTGGTACAATACCAAAGCAAAGAAGCACTGCCATCATCATAGACAGAAGTCTTTTTAGATATTTTTTCATGAAGTTCTCCTTTCGGATAAAATAAAAAATGCCCCCGCAGGCTGAAAGAAAACTCTCAACTTACGGGGGCAAGTCAATTTATCGTTCTTCTTTGTGTTTGGGATGGCGCTGTTTTTTGTGAGGGACTACCTTCTGAGGCAGTTCCTGCTGTGTACAGCGAACCGCTTCGATTACAGTTTGGGTATCGATCCCATTTTGTCTGCATCCATTCAGAATACCTTCCAAATAGGAAACAGAGGGCATGGCGGGTTTGTCTTTATACGGGCTGTTCATAGTATAGGCCATGATTTCCCGTCTGACTCCGTCCTGATTTGTCACTGTAACAGGCTCTTTCCCATATAAAAAGGGAAATCCTTCGTAATGATCCAGATGCTGTTCGTCCCGTTCGGAAATACGCCAAAGGACGCCGTCCACATAGCTTCCTTCTTCCGGCAGAATGGTGGCAACGCCATTCCCGCCGCCATTGGTGCGGAACGCAAGGCGGTATCCCTCTAACCGGACGGATTCCACAACTTCTGCATCCGGACAGCGAAACGCCATCTGATTCAGGTTCATATTAGAACCATACGCAAAATAAAGTTTTTCTTTGGTTTTGATCATCTCCTATCGTTCATGGTTTTGGCGGTTCTGCAGGCTGGGGTATTGAGCTTTATCGTAGCGCCATGCCCTGTCGCCGGGAAGCTTTGAAAGCAGATGTTCTCGCACATTTTTGTATTCCGGTCCAATAAGACCAAGGCGCAGCAGAAAGGTGCGGAAGGTAAAGGCAGGGTTTTCGCTGATCTCGGTTTTCCGCATGACTGTCCGGCTCTGGTTAATAGCCTGTGCAGAGATCGCCAGTGCCAGCGTGATGTTTGCCCTGACTTTGCCTGCATGGAGGGTGCTTTCAAAACAGCGCCATTCCAAGGTTCCACGGTAAAACACAGAATGAAGGTTTAAGGCATAGTATCTTGTCCAGTTGTAATGCTCGTAGCTTCCGTCAGAGCCTTCATACCATTCCCGCCTTAACCGATCCATGGTAGTATTGCTTGGAAGTTTACGGATTTTCTCCAGCATGGGTTCCCGCACCTTCTGGCACCAGCGTTCCACCCGGCTCTCGTTTACATTTAAGGCTTTGAACAGGATATCCTCTTTGGAATACATAATGGAAAGGGCGTTTTTCAGGCTCTGCGGTGTATGCTTGGAAGCGTCCACATGAACGTGCATACCGCAGCTTCCATTGACAACAGCTCCTGCATGGCGCAGGGTACGGACAACTTCCTGCAGTTTTCCCATTTCGCTGTACTCCAGTTTTGGGGAATTCATCTCCACCTTGTAGTCACCATCACCGATTGGAACCTGCTGCCGCCCGGTTCGATGAGAACCATGGATACTGGAGTCGTAAACAAACCGCCATGTTTTTCCCTCGTTATCGGTCACTTCCCACGGATCATAGGTGCGGGAAGAACGGGAATGGACAGCGTTGGTTCCAAACAGGGAAGCCACGGCTTCTGCTGCCTGCTGGCGGGTGAGTCCCGTCATCTCAATTTCACAGCCGAAATATTGGTCTTTCAGATCAATCGATGGCATTCACCTCCCGATGGGCAGAAGCCAACCGTTTGCCGATGGCTTCCACCACTGTAACGGTAACGCCGTTTCCGGCCTGTTTGTAGAGCTGTGCGTCCGATTGAATAGGAAGCACTCTGTCGATCTGTTCGTCCCGCCAGCCTTGCAGCCGCAGGCATTCTTTTGGAGTCAGCCTGCGGATTCGGCCGCCGAAAAAAACACCGTGGCGGTCTTGGGCGGTGAGGGTGAACATGGGTTCTTCCGCAGATTTGATTCGCCGCCCGTTCTGACGGACAGTTTCCCTTTCCGGGGTAAGGACCGCACGGGCTTCCAAGGTTCCTTGGTCGCTGTTTGTGGTGAGGGTATGGGCGATTTTTCTGCCAACTCTGCCGCGGCGGGTATTCAGTCCGGCAAACGCCAAACTGATGCTGTCGCCGGGATACGCCATTTTATAGCCTTTTTTCGTGTTTTCCTTAATCGGAAGCCCAACTTCATACAGTCCGGTTTTCCCGCCAAATCCACCCGTTTGTGCAGCAAGGGTACAGCTTATTCCTTTTGTGGAATAGATTCTTTCTCCCTGAGCTCCGGGCAGGATTTGTACAAGAGATATTCCTGCTGTTTCGGTGAAAGGAAATATTTTTCCTCTGCATCGTTCATCAAGATATCCGATAAGATACACCCTTTTTCTGGATTGGGGGACTCCAAAATCTTTGCTGTTGAGCACCTGCCATTCCAAACCATACCCCAGTCTGTCCAGCGTATGGAGGATGGCCGCAAATGTCCTGCCCCCGTCATGATTAAGCAGTCCGGGAACATTTTCAAGCAGCAGATACGCAGGTCTTTTTGCCGCAGTCAGCCGGGCAATTTCAAAGAACAAGGTACCTCTTGGATCGGAAAATCCCCCACGGTTTCCAGCAATCGAAAAAGACTGACAGGGAAAACCTCCGCACAGGAGTTCGAAGTCGGGGATATCGCTCGGATCGGCTTTTCGGATATCTTCACAGAACCACTCTCCTTTGGTATCGAACAAGGCTTCATAGCTTTGATTGGCTTTTTTGTCGATTTCGCAGTGTCCTACACAGGTAAATCCTCCGGCACGGGTGAGTCCTTCCCGGAACCCGCCAATACCGGAGAACAGGTCAATATATCGTATGGTTTTCTATATCACGCCCCTTATCTTGTATGATACTAAAAGCTAACACACAATCAATGGACATCGCCCCTTTCCCATGGTGAAATGAAATATATATGAAAACAGCCCGCAGTTTCCTGCGGGCTGCTGCTGGCTGTGTTATGCGTAGGTTTCATCTTCATTTTCATTGGTTTCGCCGGATTCTATGGTATCGTCATCCGGCTCGGTTTCTTCTTCCTCATCCTGATTCCAGCTTTCCGGTGTAGTATCCTCATCGTCCTCGCTGGGTTCTTCCTCGCCCTCACCGGTTTCGGTGTTTTCTGCAGGTTCCCAGCTGCTCCCGGTTGTTTCTTCATCAGCACTGAGTCCCTCGGTTTCGCCATTTTCTTCGTCCCAGTCCTCTGGTTCCTCGTCATCGGATACTTCCTCGTCCTCATCGCTTTCAGCGATTTCTGCGGCTTCCCAGCCGTTTTCAGCCTGTTCCTCGTGCTCGGCTGCTCTGGCGGCTTCGAATTCTTCTTCCGCTTCTTCCAGCGCCTGTTCGATCAGCCCAATCACGAATTCTTTTTGGGTGAGGCGGCGATGATAGGCTTTCTCATAGTTTTCAAGGTATTCCTTTACCCTCTGGAACAATTCCTCGCTCACCTGAAATGCTAATGTTCTTCCTTTTTCCATAATTCTGTTAGCCCCTTTCTCATAATGCTCCCGGATGATCATTTCGATGAATTTGCTCATCGTACTTTCCGTTTCCCTGATTTCCTCGCTGATTTGGTTATGCAGATCCAGCGGGATTTTGCAGGTTACGCCCTTTGTTTCCACGCCTATCGCTCCTTTTTTCGTTCTTTCCCTTTCGGGCAACACAAGCATACTGCAACCCGCCGGATAAAGCTATTACCAAGACCAACAACCTTTCAGTCAAAGCAGGCTCGACAAACGTCACAACCAATAAAGGCTATGTGGGGGTTATTCTTCTCTCAACAGGGAACCAAGGAAGCCCATCATCTCCTTCGGAATGGCTTCTTCCTGCTGTGGTATGGGCTGGGAAGGCACAGCTTTGAGTTCTTCCCGCAGTACCCGGCGCAGAATTGTTTCCAGTTCTTCTCGCTGGGCATTTTCCAGAATCACCTGTACCAGAAAGGCGTTTTTCTGGCCTTCCGGCACAGTCTGCAGAATTTCCCATGCTCTGCGATGTTCTTCATTCTGGAGGTTGGGGCGGAACATAAATAGGGGCCTGCTCATGCCTTGCCCACACCGCCCGAAAACTGCCCCAAAATCCTCTCGAACCCTTCAGCGTTTACCTTGTCGTCTATCAGGGCAAAAACCCGACACAGGCTGTCCTGTTCGCTCACGTTGCCCTTGACTACCGATGCGCCGCCGCCCAGCATCACCACCGGGATGGCTTTCAGGTCAAACCCTGATTCCATAGCTGCCGAAAGAAGGCTCTCTTTGTAAAGCCGCCCTTGTTTCTGGATAATGTTTCGGGCGTCCTCATCCATACTGCAGGGCTTTCCTGTCAGAACACGCTCCACCTGAGCGTCGGTCACAGACAGCCCGGTATCCCGGCGGACCTGTTCTTTCGTTTCATCAATGCAGCGGATCATACCGAGTTCCAGACTTCGGCAGGTAGCCGCATTGGGAACACCATTATCCAGCCGCATCAGATCAACAGTCCAGCCGCCGATGTCCATGAGAAGAACAGAAGGCTCATTCTGGATGAGTTCCGAATGCAGAGCAATGGCGGAATAGCCTTGTGGGAACAGTTTCACATCCTCGATGGTGATTTTGTAGGCAATTCCTTCAAACTTGAAGCACACCGGCTGGGAAGAACGCAGAAGGTATTCTCGGAAGGGCTTTTTCTCCCGGCCAAATCCGGCCAAAGGCAGCCCGGCGGCAATGCGCACCGAACACTCCGTTTTTCCACCTCGCTGTTTGATTTCCTTGGCGATGGCTGCAAGAGTAAGCAGGTAGTAATTGTCGTTTTCCATTTTGTTACGCAGGATCGGCTGTCTGCCGGTTCCGCAGACATAAAACTTCCCGCCGAATTCCAGTGTGTTTTGCAAGGTGTAGGGTTCATGGGAATACTCTGCAATACCGGCTGGGAAAGAAAAATGCCGGGTTTTGATTGCGTAATAGCCATGGTCGATGCCAATGTTCATGGTTTTACTCATCCTTTCTTGTTGGTTGTTGAAAACTTGAGGTTCTTGCTGAGTTAGAGCTTAGAGTTATCTTGTTCTTTCCCAGCTGGTAAAGTATTAGGGGGGAGAGTGTGAGAGGGGGGAAAAGCGGAAAACCGCCCCGGCCATTCAGCCGGAGCGGTTCTAAAAAAGGGCGCACTACCCCCTTGTATCTTGAGGGCTTGAAATTGGCCCATTTGGGGCTTTCGTCAATCTATCTATATATCTGCCGAAAACTTTTACAGTTCCGACAACGGGAAAAAAGAGTGGTAAACGCAAAAAAGCGGAGTTCCCAGCCTGAAAAATCAGGTGAAAACTCCGCTTAGCTTTGCAGATATCTCTAAAAACGGGGATGACAGTAATGGGACACCAATCCTTTTTTGAAACGGAAAAAAGCCCGCAAACCCGCATGAATACTAAGAAAAATGTGCCTGACAGTAAAATCAGGCACATAATCTGGTGGGCGAGGGTGGATTCGGACCACCGAAGCTGAAAAGCAACAGATTTACAGTCTGCCCCCTTTGGCCACTCGGGAACTCGCCCATAATGGAGCTGGTGATGGGACTCGAACCCGCAACCTGCTGATTACAAATCAGCTGCTCTGCCAATTGAGCTACACCAGCGATGAGTCTTCACCAAACGTCGAGTCTTTTTCAACGCTTACTGATTATACCATATAATCAAACGGCTGTCAAGCCCTTTTTGTGAACTTTTTCGATTTTTTGATATTGACAACATCGCTTCATAATTGTATAATAGGGATATATTAAATAATAAGTAAGAAAATGAGAAAGGGTGAATCTCGTGGCTTCTAAAAATGCGGTCGGATCGGAACTTATAACCGAACAACTGAAAAGCGGCGAGTTTTCTCCCGTGTACTATATTTTCGGCAACGAACCGTATCTGAAATTCTTTTGGCTTGAAAAACTGCGTGACGCATTCCTGCCCGAGGACGTCCGTGACGACGTGACATACCGCTATGACGGCGAAACGCTTTCCTCAGAAGAGTTTGAATCCGCAGCAGGTTCGTTTTCGATGCTTTCGGAAAGAAAGGTCGTTATTGTCAAAGACCTGCCCCTGAACGGCGACGTCGCGGCTTTTTGCCTGAAAAATCCCGATGTGTTCGCGCCCGACGGTATGATAATCTTTTACGATACGAAAGACGATTATGACAAGAAGTCGGAGAACGCAAAAAAATTTATCGACTTGATAAGCGAAAAGGGCAGCCTTGTCCGTATAGATTCCCCCGATGAAAAAACGCTTGTGCGCTGGATAGGCAAACAATGCGCCATTGAGGGACTTACCGTTTCCGAATACGATGCAAAATATTTGCTTGACTGCATAGGTCCGTCAATGCTTGCTCTGCGCTCCGAAATAGAGAAAATCAGGTTTTATACCGATGACGGCAGGCTCAAAGCCTCCGATGTGGACGCGATATGTCATAATTCCGCAGAGGTCAAAGGCTATCTTATCACAAATGCCATTATCGAGAGTGACCCCGGAAAGGCATTTTTGCTGATTGAGGATTTTCTGAAAACGAAAGACGGCAACGAACAGATTCTTGCGGCGACCGTGTTCGGATATATCGGAAAACTTTGGAAGGTCAAACTTCTGCTCGACCTCGGCAGTTCGGATTCCGAAATAGCGAAAGCGATAGGCGTCAAAAACGCGTTTTCATATATCAAATGCGCAAAAAAACATTCGGTCGAAGATATTGATGACGCTGTTGAAATATGCGTCAAAGCCGATATTGCGCTGAAATCGACCGCAACACCTCCGAACGCCGTACTTTATCGCCTTGTCTCGGAACTGACGGAGCGCTTATGATAACCGTTGACAGAATAGTTGTCGTTGAGGGCAAATACGACAGGATAAAACTTGCGGGAATACTTGACGCAACGGTTATATGTACCGATGGGTTCGGCATATTCAAAAATGAGGAACTTAAAAAGACGCTTCGGGCGCTTGCGGAAAAACGCGGCTTGCTCATTCTGACGGACAGCGACAGCGCGGGATTTACCATACGCAATTACATTGTCAATCTCGTCGGCGCAAAAAACGTTGTGAATGCGTATGTCCCCGATATAAAAGGCAAGGAAAAACGCAAGGCTCACGCTTCTGCGGAGGGCACGCTCGGTGTTGAGGGCGTAGACGAGTCGGTTATTCTTTCCGCGCTTGAAAAGGCGGGCGTGACCGCAAGCCGAACCGAACGGAAAAAATATCTGACAAAGACCGACTTTTATCTGCTCGGGCTTTCGGGCGGCGAAAATTGTTCCGCGCGCAGAGATCTGATAAAAAAAGAACTCGGACTTCCGAAAAAAATGTCCTCGAATGCGCTTATAGAAATACTGAACATAATGCTCTGCGAAGATGAATTTCGCGCCCTGTTGAAAAGATTGGAGAAATTGAAATGACATATACGTTTACAACCGATGTGACGGCGGAAGAGATTGAAAAGTTTCTTGCCGCGCTTCCGCATTACAATGTGATGCAGTCTCCCTCATGGGCGCAGGTCAAACCCGATTGGTCAAGCATTCTTTGCGGAGTACGCGATGAGAACGGCACTCTCTGCGGCTCTGCGCTTCTGCTTATACGCCGTCTGCCGCTCGGCTTCAAAATAGCGTATTCTCCGCGCGGATTTATCGCCGATTATTCAAACGAGGCGCTTGTCTCCGTCTTTGTTTCGGGGCTTCGCGATTACTGCAAAAAGATCAGGGCATACGTCCTGCGAATTGATCCAGAGATACGCATAGGCAGTATTTACAAAGGTGAAAAGACAGAGAATAAGACAGGGCTTGCGCAACTTGAACTGCTCAAAAAACAGGGCTTCCGTCACATGGGTTTTGCCACGGATTTCAACACCTACACCCAACCGCGTTTCAATGCCGAATATTCGCTTGTCGCGGAGGACGGGCACGCGCTGACGGACGAAGAAATCCTGAGCGGATTCGATAAAAAACTGAAAAAATTTATCGGCGCGTATACCGAAAAACGCGGCATATTTTTCGAGACCGACCTCTCCGAAAACGCCGTTGAAGAATTTGTGCGCATTTCGGAGCATACGGAACAGCGCCAGCATATTTTGCTCCGCGATGCGGAATACTTTACCCGTATGAAAAAGGCGTTCGGGGATAACCTTGTCATCATGTTTGCAAAAATGGATCTTGACAGGTTTGAAAAGTTTTTGGACACTCAGCCGGACGACGAGCAGACCCGCGCCGACAGGGCGGAGGCAAAAAGACTGCGCGAAGAAAAAGGAAACATCGTCGATATGTCCGCGGTGCTGTTCCTTAAAAGCCGAGACACCGCATATCTGATGTATTCGGGCTTTGACGACAGCGTTTATCCGCGTTTCCGCACCACCAATCAGATAAGATTTGAGGCGATGCGCCGTTTCCGCGACGAGGGACTTTCGACATTCAGTTTTATGGGCATACACGGAGACTTAAACGACACTCTTTCGGAGTTTAAGTTGAAATTCAATCCCGTAGTCGTTGAATTTGCGGGCGAGTTTGAAATGCCCGTGCGTCCGCTGACATATAAATTTATGGCGAAAGCGTTCCCGAAAGCAAAAAAACTGTATATCGGGCTTATGTTGAAACTTAAAGGAAAGAAATAGAAAGATACTTTGATTTGCCTTGCAAAGAAAGGTTCGGACATGAAAAAATACGTTCTTGCTCTCGACGAGGGAACAACAAGTGCCCGTGCGGTCGTTTTTGACGCAAAAGGAAAAGTCGTCTCCGTTTCGCAGAGAGAGTTTGCGCAGATCTATCCGAAAGAGGGTTGGGTCGAGCACGACCCGATGGAAATTTACTCTTGCCAGTACGGCGTTATGACCGAGGCGATAACCAAAATGGATATCGACCCCGAAGAGATCGCCGCGATAGGTATAACGAATCAGCGTGAGACGGCGGTCGTATGGGACAGACATACGGGCAAGCCCGTTTACAATGCGATAGTTTGGCAATGCCGCCGCACCGCGGAACTTTGCGAACAACTGAAAAAGGACGGATATGAAGAGTATATCCGCCGCGTGACCGGACTTCCGACAGACGCATATTTCAGCGGAACGAAAGTTAAGTGGATTCTTGATAACGTCGAGGGCGCCCGTGAACGCGCCGAAAAAGGCGATCTGCTTTTCGGTACCGTCGATTCGTGGCTGCTTTGGAAACTTACGAACGGCAAAAAGCATTTGACGGACAGAACAAACGCTTCGCGAACAATGCTTTTTGATATCGAAAAACTTGACTGGGACGAAAAACTGCTTTCGCTTTTCGGTATCCCGAGAAGTATGCTTCCCGAAGTTTGCTGCTCTGCGTCCGATTTCGGCACGGTTAATATCCAAGGTACGGAGATTCCCGTTTGCGGCATAGCGGGAGACCAACAAGCGGCACTTTTTGGGCAGGGCTGCTTTGAAAAAGGCGATGTCAAAAACACATACGGAACGGGTTGCTTTTTGCTGATGAACTGCGGTGACTCACCGATAATCAGTTCAAACGGTCTTATATCGACCGTTGCGGCAAGTTCCGATTGCAACAAAAAAAGTTATGCGCTCGAAGGCAGCGTTTTTGTGGGCGGGGCTGTCATACAGTGGCTTCGCGACGAACTCGGTTTTATTTCGGAATCGACGGACAGCGAATATTTTGCCCGCAAAGTAGATGACTGCGGCGGCGTTTATGTCGTTCCCGCATTTGCGGGGCTCGGTGCGCCTTATTGGGATATGTATGCGCGAGGAACGATAACCGGACTTACCAGAGGAAGCAACAGAAATCATATAATCAGAGCCGCGCTTGAATCTATTGCATATCAAACCGAGGATCTGCTCGAAGCCATGCGTGCGGATACCGGCAACCGTCTTAATTCTCTTTGCGTTGACGGCGGTGCGTGTGCAAACGGGCTTTTGATGCAGTTTCAGGCGGATATTTCCGCAACGGTTGTCAAACGCAGAAAAATGAGCGAAGCAACGGCTCTCGGTGCGGCGTTCCTTGCGGGACTGACCTGCGGCTTTTGGAAAAACGAAGAGGAATTGAAAGAACTGCTCTCACAGGAAGACATTTTTATGCCTAATATGGCATCCGATATACGAAACAAAAAACTTAAAGGCTGGCGGCGCGCCGTTGACTGCGCCCGCAGAGGGGAGATCGACGAATGAAAACCAGCGAACTTCGCATACCGTCAACCGACGGCGTTCACGACCTTTACGCAAAACTTTACGAACCCGATGAGACCCCGAAAGCGCTTGTACAGATAGTTCACGGCATGGTAGAACATATCGAGCGTTACGACCCTGTTATGCGGATTCTCTGCGAGAACGGCTTTGCAGTCTGCGCACACGACCATCTCGGTCACGGCAAGACCGTATCAGACGAGACCGAACTCGGCTATTTCGCCGAAAAAGACGGGTGGAGCGTACTTATAGACGACGTGCATACGGTTAAGACCGCCGTCCGTAAAAGACTTTCCGACTGCGGTGCAAAAACCGTGCTGTTCGGTCACAGCATGGGCTCGTTTGTTGCAAGACTGACATATGCCAGATATGACGATTATGACGCGCTTGTTGTCTGCGGCACGGGCGGTAACAATCCCGGTTCGGGCTTCGGCGTGGTTCTGACAAAGATAATTAAGGCGTTCAAGGGCAGTCATGCCCGTTCAAAACTTCTTTATGCGCTTGTATTCGGGACATACAACAAAAAATTCGGTGCAGTAGGCGGCTTTGAGTGGCTGACAAGAGATACTGATATGGTTGCCATACACGATGCGGATAAACTCTGCACTTTCGATTTTTCCGTTTCGGCGCTGCTTGACCTTATAACTCTGAACAGACGCGCAAATTCGAAAAAATGGTTTGAAGCGGTTGATACCGAAAAACCCGTCTTGCTTATCGCGGGCAGCGACGACCCCGTGGGCAACTACGGCAAAGGCGTAAAAGAAGTGTATGACCGCCTTGTTGCGACGGGACACAAAAATGTATCTCTTAAACTTTATGACGGCGCAAGACATGAGATACTGAACGAAACAAACAGGGACGAAGTAAACAAAGACCTGACGGATTTTATCCGCTCGGTTACGGAGGAATAAAATGAGCAAGGCAATCAATATCGGAAACAGACGCGAACTTTTCGTTGACGGCGAGATGTTCGAAAAACTCGGAGATACGGAGTTTGTTCTCCACCAACCCGAACCGCGTGAAATAGCGATTCGCAGAGACACTCTGGCGGACGACCACGCGACTTCGTATTACAGCATCATTCACAACGGCGAAAAGTACATTATGTTTTATACCGCGCACGGTTTCGGACAGAACAAGGCTGGGAACTGGCCGCAGCAGCATATCTGCCGCGCCGAAAGCGTTGACGGAATACATTGGGAAAAGCCCGATTTCGGGATTTACGAATTCCGCGGAACGAGACATAACAATATCGTATACTTTTTCGATTACGACCTGTTGGATAACTTCTATGCAATGTACGACACCAGCCCGAACTGCCGCGAAGGAGAACGTTACAAGGCGCTTGCGGAACGTGTTATAAACGGTGTGGCTGTTTTGAGCGGCGTGGTTTCCCCCGACGGAATCCATTGGCGCGACATCGGAACGGTTATAACAAAGGGTACATTTGACTCACTCAACACTCTTTATTACGACCCCGAAATAGGCAAGTACAGAGCGTTTTTCAGAGGCTGGCAGTTCCATGAACCGTCGCTCCACCTCGGCGAAACGTCAATGAATGATATCCCGTCGTATCAGGCGACAGGCTGCCGCTGCATTAAGACCGCCGTTTCGGACGACTTCTATCATTGGAGTGAGCCGGAAGACCTTAAATACGGCGATCAGCCCGCATACCAACTTTATACGAACAATATCGCGCCCTACTACCGCGCCCCGCATATTATTTTCGGATTCCCGACCAGATATTACGATCGTCCGTGGACGAGAATGTATGAGGAACTGCCGAATCCCGAACGCCGTTGGACGGGCAGATACGCGATGACTGACGGTTTGTTTATGACGAGCCGTGACGGATTGAACTTCCACCGTTTTGACGATGTTCCTTTCTTCCCGTCGGGTATCGAGGGCGACGGCAACTGGGTCTACGGCGACGCATATCCCGCGCACGGCATGGTTGAAACGCCGTCCGACAGAAAGAACGAGCCGAATCAGATCTCGATGTTTGCGCCCGACCTTGCGGAAAATGCGATAAGAAGATACGTTATTCGCCTTGACGGATTTGTTTCGCTTCATGCGAAATATCCCGATACGGAACTGCTCACAAAGCCGTTTATCTTTGACGGCGACCGTCTCGAATTCAATTACAGAACGACCGTTTCGGGGCACTTCTACGTTGAATTTCTTGATGAAAAAGGCGTTCCGTTCAGAGGGTATGAGATGAAATATTGTGACGAGATGTTCGGCGACACCGTTGCCCGTGATGTTTCATGGCGTCGCAACAGAGACCTTTCCCCTCTCAAAGGAAAGACCGTCCGCATGAGAATCGTTATGCGCGAATGCGACTTGTTCTCTTTCCGTTTTTATAATAAAGACTGATGATTCGAAAAAAATCCGCCTGCGGTGCATTTACACCGCAGGCGGATTTTCTTATTGTAAAACTATTTGTTTTTAATGTCTTTGCCACCGTTGTTTATTGTTCGTCGTTTGTATAAACGGTTTGGAAAGCGCCTGTTCCGTCATAAATCAAAATGATAGCCGAATCTGCGTTTTCTGCAAGATATACATATATGCCCTCACAGGTTTTGAGATTGTCAAGATATATGTCTATTGCACAGCCGTTTTTATCAAAAACTCTGCAAAAATATGCGCCTATCTCGCTGTAAGTGTCGTCCGCATAGCATTTTTCGATATGATATGTTACGTCGCCTATTTTCTGCTCAAACACCGCAACATAGCAACCGAGGTAATCGGAATAATCCTTTACTCCGGCAGTTGCGTTGCCGCCTGTTATAACGGAAACGCACTGTTCGTAAATGCCTTGAAGATCTTCTTGTGACAGCCCGTTCGGGTGAGTGCTCTGCTCAAAATACGCGTAGTTTCCGCTTGTATAATACTCTGTGTCTTCTCCTCCGAGACCAGGGATTATATCAGAAAGATTTTCTTCGAGGTATTTTGCAAAATCTTCGCCGAGTACGTCGGGAACTTTTTCAATAATTTTCTGTACGTTCTCCTGAATATCTGCGGCGATAGTGGTCGTGAAGTCCGTTTCTGTCAGTTTAAGTATATCGGTGAATTCAGGTACGTTGCCTGCCGTGGATTTGTTTTTTATTGCAAACCTGATATCTACGCCGTAGTTCGCGATGTTCTTGAATTCAACTTCAACTCCGTTGTCTGTTTTTATCGTTCCCTCAAAGGAGACCCCGAGTCCGGAGGTCTTGGCTTCAACCTTGATTTTTCCGTCCTTTTTGTTGTGTGTGTATTTGAGCTCCTCTACGACGAATGTCCCGGCTATATTTAATTCTTCCGAAGAGCCTTCATCGGGGGTCTTGTATGTTGCAACGTATTCGTCTGCCGAGTTTGCAACGGTTCTTTCAATCACGACTTTCGTTTTGCCGTCTTTATCTGTAAAAGAAACGGTTATATTTCCTTTTTTCGGGTCTTTTCCGAAAGTTATCATGACCGTTTCTTCTTTATCTATCAGGTCGATTCTTACAACGTATTTGCCTTTGACGTAGATTTTTACGGTGAGGTCATCGCCCTCAATGTCGGAAAAGTCATCGGTCATGCCGGGAACATATGTCACAGAACCGAGAATGTCCTGTACAAGTTTTGCGGCGTCGGTCGCTTTGACTGTATAAATGTTTGCCGTAACGGAAACGGTTTTTCCGTCGATCTCGATTTTTTCTTTTTCGGTTTTTCTTGTCTCTCTTATTGTTTTCAGAAATGCTTCATATATGTTTTCATCGTCATTCTTGGGCTCAAGATTGAGTGAGGCGTCTCCGAAAATCTCTCCGAGTCGAGACATGAGAACTTGACCGATATACGAGTTTTCAAAATTCTTTTGGAGATTCTCGTCAACGGTTATTCCGTAAAGTTTATCTCCGAGCAGATTCGAACCGAAAGCCATGGATTTTGTATCCGTAAACGCGCTTACAGTAAGCAATTTTTCGTTGTCCGAGTCCATGTTTCCGTCTTTTGAAGAACCGACGAAAAGTTCAACTTTGCCGCATTTTTCTTTGACTATGTCTGCATTGAGTTGAAGCGCAATGTCAGACGGAAGAGTTGTCAGACCGGAACTGAGATTCGCGAACAATTCGTATGTAAGTCCCTTGTCTTCATCAAAATCTTTGAGGTTCTTGTAGATTTCGTTGTTTTCGAATTCCGCGTTCAGCGTGTTCTTCCACGCTTTTGCAACGTCGTCCTCGTCCCTGAAAATAACTTCTTTTGCGAGGAAGTATCCGCCTCCTGCCAAAAGCGCAAGAATGAGAACGAGAATTATGTAGAACAAAGGCTTTTTGTAAAGAGGTTTCTTTTTCGGCGTTTCCTCAATCGCAGGAATTTCTCCGTCCGCTGCGGGAACTGTTTCCGTCGGAACTTCCGCCGTTTCGGTCGGTGTTTCTTCCGTTGCGGGAGTTCCCTCTTCTGAGGCAGGTGTCGCGCCCTGCTCTGTCGTCACTTCTGTTTCTGCGTCCTCGGCTTGTGCCGTTTCTGCGACCTCTGCCGGCTCAGTCGCAACGGTTTCCTGTTTTGTTTCAGCTGTTGCTTCGGGTTCCTGTTGCCGGTTGTTTACGGGAGAGCCGCATTCGGGGCAAAAAGCCGCGCCCTCAGTCAACTCTGTTCCGCAGTTTGTGCATTTCATACCTTTTCCCTCCTGTGTGAAATAAGGTTGTTTGTTTTTCCTTTATTTTCTGTTTCAAGACCAACGGTTGCCGTAGTCTGAATCATAAATATATTTTAGTCTCTATTATATATAACGTTTCAGAAAACGGTTTGTGACATGTTTTTTGATTCTTTTATAAAAAGTTTTCAGTTCTTGGACCATGTTTCGATCTTCGAAAAGATGAAATTTTCGCTCGGCTCGACATCTCCCTTGACCGAGAGATTGAGCGCCAACGCAGACCGTGTATAGCATATCGGAATGAACGGCATTGCTTCGGAAAACAGTTCAAGCACTGTTTTTATGTCCGCAGTTCCGTTCGCAAAAGATTCAAGAGTTGCAGAAAAAGCCGTCTGCCCCGCATCGTAACCTATCTCGTCAAAAACGCGGCGTATGTCCATGTCGTATCCTATGTTGACTTCGGTTATCAGAACGTCGTAGTTTTTGTTTTTGACCGCTTCCGAGTAACTTTCGCTCGCAAGTTGACGAACCGTTGTTGCGAAGCCCATTTCCGATAACTGCTCCGAAAGCGCCTGAGCCAATGCGGTGTGATTTCTGTTGTCACTGTCAACAACTATTCTCAGATTTATTTTTGCGCCGTAGTATTCGTATTGCCAGTTTTCGTCCTTGTAAAGCCTTGCTGCGTAAAAATACTGTTCCGCCGCCGCTTTGTCATAGTTGCTGTCGCTCAAATTTGCCTCAGCCGTTCTCGACCAAGACGGGTTGAACGGCGTCCATGTCATCACGGCGCACCCCCGCAATGCTTCGCTGTACAGTCTGTCACGGTCAATGCCGACGGTAAGTCCGTTGCAGACGTTTTTATATGACGAAAAAAACGGTCTGTTCGGGTTTACGACCAGAATTATTGCAGAGTCTGTCGTAAACGCGGAAAGTTCGCTGCCTCCGCGATATTTGGATGAACCGTCTGAAAGATCTGCGTAAAGCGCGTCCGTTCCTCCGTAATTGAAATCGCTCATCATATCGCCCGGGGTCGCATAACTCACGGCCTCGATTTTTTGCAATTTCGCATCTTTCATTTCTTCACGATACGCATTGACCGTCAATATTATGTTTTCGTCCGTCTTTTCCGCTTTGTATTTTCCTGCTCCGATTGCGTTTCCGAGCATTGAACCCGTTCCGCTTTTAACTATCGGTATGGCACAGAGATTTACATATTGCTGCGCCTGATGTGAAAACGTGACGGAAAAAGTCTTTTCGCCCGTTGCGCGGAAAGATAAGATGCTATCGAAAAATCGGGAATAACGCTTGCCTGCCTGTGCAAGCCCGAACGAATATGCGCAGTCTGCCGCTGTGACGGCTGTACCGTCCGAAAAAACGGCTTTATCGGAAATTTTGAAAACGACGGTCGACTCTTTTTTCTCAAAACTTTCCGCAAGATTGCATTCGGCGTCCCATGAAGAATTGACCTTTATAAGCCCGTCGTAACAAAGAGAGACAAGGTCGTTGTTGACGCGGCTTTCGACACCGTAAATGTCAAGCGTGTCGGAAAGAGAGTAGGGAAGTCTGAAAGTCGTATCTTTTTGTTTTGTTTCTTCGGGAGCCGTCGTTTCAAGTTCCCCGACAAGATCCGTGATGGACGTTCCGAAAAGCGAGCAGGAAGTCAAAAAAAACGTGAATGACAGAAAAAGGCATATTACGGAATACGCCTTTTTCTTTGATATAATTGTTCTTTTAATTTTATTATTGACCCTCATACTGGCTCTTTGCTTTTTCAACTGCGGAAAGCGCGTCACGAAGCTGGTCTTCGGAGTTTCCGAGGATTTCCGTTATATAGTTAACGGCAGCGGTTCTCATTCTTGCCGCCTCGGCTTTTGACTTGTCTATCGTTTCAGCCGCTCTTTCACGGGCGATTATCATGATTTCCTGTTCGTTGACAAGAGCCTCTGCCTGTGCTTTTGCTCTTTCTATCATTGCATCGGAGTTCTTTTTTGCTTTAACCAGCATCTGTTCCGCCGCTTTTCTTGCTTTTTCTTTCATGATGTCGGAATCTTCTTTGACTCTGTTCATCATCGTCTCTTTGTTTTCAAGCAACTCTTTCGATTTTTTGAGCTCAATCGGAAGATTCTGACGAATATTATCCATTATATCAAAAAATCTGGATTCATCCAAAATAACTTTTCCCTTAAACAGGGGAATATGGAATGCGTCTTCAATAAGGTCTTCGAGTTCTTCGAGATCCTTGTAAAAATCGTTTGCCATCATTTACACCTCTTCACAGTATTTTTTTCGTATATCTCTTATAATCTTTTCCGAAACATAATCCGAAACATCGGCTTTGAACGAGATGAGTTCTCGAACCGCCGAGGAACTGACATGGCACAGTTCGGGCTTTGACGCAAGAAGTACGGTTTCTATGCCGTAAGCGCTGAGCCTGCCGTTAAATGCCGCAATAGATGCTTCGTATTCATAATCCGTTTGATTCCGAACGCCTTTTACAAGCACCGCAGCTCCTGCCTTTTTGCAGAAATCAACCACCAGTCCGTCATAAGCGTCAACCGTTATTCTCGGGTCGTCCTCAAACGTTTTTTTGCACATCCGCACGCGCTCTTCTTTTGAAAACAGCGTCTTCTTTTCTCGGTTCACGCTGACAAGAACGCAAACTTTCCCAAACAGGTTTGCCGCTCTGCGGATAATGTCTTCATGTCCTTTTGTTATCGGGTCGTAACTGCCCGGGCAAACCGCAACAATATCATTCATTTTCTTTCCTCTTGATATAGACGAGAAAAGATACTCCCGAAAAAGTATATCTTTTTCTCAAAACGAGTTTTCCTATCTCTTCCGGCTTTTTGTCCGCACTGTCGCATTCGAGAACGACGACCGCATCGTCGGAAAGCAACTCTCCGTCGGAAAGATATGACAGCGCCTTGTCCGAAAGCCCGGACGCGTAAGGAGGGTCAATAAAAACAACATCAAAAACCCTGTCCGCGTCGTGTTTCAGATACCGTTTGTAATCAACGTTCAGAACGGTTGCCCTGTCCTCGCTTTTCGTTCTCTTTACGTTTTCTTTCACTATTGCGCAGGAAGTCGCCGCATTGTCGCAAAATACGCAGTGTTCCGCCCCTCGCGAAAGTGCTTCGAGTCCGAGTTGCCCCGTTCCCGCAAAAAGATCGAGAACTTCGCCCTTTATATCAAATTGAATCGCGCTGAACATCGCCTCTTTGACTCTGTCTCCCGTCGGGCGGACGGGCAGGCTTTCATCAGGCGTTTTAAGTCGGACTCCTCTTGCCCGACCGGAAATTATTCTCATAGCATACCTCCGGGCAAAAAAGCCGTTAATATCTTTATATCATTATATCAAAAGATAAATAATATTGCAACAATTTAACAGAAAATTCGTTTTTTAGTCCGTAACGTCGGAGAAAGCTATCTCTATTCGCTGCACTTTTGAGTGACGGAGCTCAGAAAAACATCTGTCTTCAAGATATGTTAAGAGTTTGTCCGCGACCGAAATATCTTCGTGCGCAACATCAAATCGTGTAACGTAAACGGGCTTCATGTATTTGATTGTTCTGTCAAACGAGCGGAGATCGTAGTTTCTGCCGAATGCTGCGTTTACACAGCAATCAATGTACCAAGCCGCAACGATGTTGTTGTAATGCACCAGGTCGGTTTGGTCGAGATGCCTGTCAAAAATTACGCGGAAGCGAATATAGTAACTGTGTCCGGGCATAACGGTCACGGGGGTTTTATGGTTCTCAAACATTGGTGAATCCTCCTCAGCCTATTTAATCCATTATACCATGCAAAGAGAAAAAAATAAAGACCTTTTGGCAAAAAAATTGATGAAAACGGCAGAAATTTGCGTTTTTTGAAAAGGTCTCGGCGGAGTGTTTTCAAAACGCGGAAAAAGCCTGTCATTTATAATCAAAATCGCTCTTGAAATTTAGTAAAATTACCACTTCAAAATCGGATGAAAATGTGCTACAATAAAGGTGCGGACAGGGGAGATGCCGTTCCCCGGCGCCCGCCGTTCAGACGGCTCAAAACCTGTTCAGTCTGAAACAAAGGAGCGACGGTTATGAAGATCAGGTACGTTTCCAGAAAATGCACGGCTTATCAGGACACAAAGAATTATACGGAGAAGAAACTCAAAAAACTTGACAAATTCTTCCCCGAGGACTGCGAAGTGACCGTGGTTTACACTCTGGAAAGGGACAACCGCCACAAAGTTGAAGTCACCGCGGAAAACAGCGGGCTTATTTTCCGTGCCCAATCCACTACGGACGACTTCAAGTACAGCGTTGACGAGATAGTTGAAATCTTGACGAGGCAGATCCGCAGACATAAGACGAAGTTGGAGAAGCGCATCAAAAAGCCGATCGACTCGGAAATTCTCGAATCTTCGGATTTCGCGGAAGATGATTATGACATAATCAAGACCAAGAAAATCGATCCGAAGCCGATGACGGACGAGGAAGCTATATTGCAGATGAATCTGCTTGCGCACGACTTTTTCATCTATACGGACAGCGAAAACAAGCCGCGCATAATTTATCGCCGCCGAGACGGTAAATACGGGCTTATCGAGGTCGAATAAAAAGAATAAAAAAGCATATTATGATCAAAATTAAGGTCTGATCAATCTGTTACGGGCGTGGGAACTTTGTTTCCCACGCCCTGCATTTTTGGGTCGGAATCTTTCGGCGCAAAAAAACAAAAAGAACGGTCTTTTGCCGTTCTTTTCGTTTTTTCAGTTTGCTTCCGTTTTGATTTTTTCCCCGTCAGGACAAGAGAAGATGCAATGCGCTTCTTCGTATGCTTTCTTGCTCTCTTCGGGTGAGATATATGTCGGAACAAGGTCGCGTATGAGTGCTCTCATGTCCACCGAATCGTCAAGCATGACGTTGTAAAGATGATCTATCTTTTCGCGGAAATCAGGCGCGAGCGGCGGCGGATCGTCCACATATATCAGGTCATTCGCCGTCTTTTTCAGATTTGCCGTGTCTATGAGCAACTCTTCATAAAGTTTTTCGCCGGGGCGCAAACCCGTAAATTTAATTTCGATATCTTTATACGGCGTATATCCCGAAAGGCGTATAAGGTTTTCGGCAAGGTCGAGTATCTTGACCGGTTTGCCCATGTCGAGAACGAATATTTCTCCTCCCTTTGCGTAAGTTCCCGCTTCGAGAACAAGAGAAACTGCTTCGGGAATGGTCATGAAGTAACGTATAATACGCTTGTCCGTAACCGTGACGGGACCGCCGTCGGCAATCTGTTTTTTGAACAGGGGAATAACGCTGCCGTTGCTGCCGAGAACGTTTCCGAAACGGACGGCAACATATTCTGTCTTTGAACGGTCGTTGAAATACTGCACGACCATTTCGCAAAGGCGTTTCGATGCGCCCATAATGTTTGTCGGATTTACGGCTTTGTCCGTTGAGATGAGCACGAATTTTTCCGTGTTGTACATATCCGCGGCTTTTGCCACTTTGAATGTTCCGAAAACATTGTTTTTTATTGCCTCGTTCGGGCTGTCTTCCATTAACGGAACGTGCTTATGCGCCGCCGCATGGAAAACTATTTGCGGTCTGTAAAGTTCAAAAACCGCCTCAACACGCTTGTGGTCTCTTACGGAACCGATAAGCGTGATAAGATCAAGATCGGGAAATCTTGTGCGGAGTTCATTTCTTATATCATACGCATTGTTTTCGTAGACGTCGAATATTATCAGTTGTTTCGGACCGAATCCCGCAATCTGTCGGCAAAGTTCACTTCCGATAGAGCCTCCGCCTCCCGTGACAAGCACAACTTTGTTGTTTATGTAAGCCGAAACGTTATCCATGTCAAATTTTATCGGGTCTCTGCCGAGCAGGTCTTCAACCTCTACTTTGCGCAGGTTGTTTATATGCGCGGAACCTTTTAGAATGCTGTCAAGACCGGGAATGATTTTAAGAACGCATCCCGTCTGTTTGCAAATGTCAAGAATCGCCGCCTGTTCTTTTCGTGTCGCGGACGGAATGGAGAGCCATATCTCGTCAATTCGTCTCCGTTTTGCATTTTCGATTATTGAATCTCTGTCTCCCACAACGGGAACGGAATGAAGTGTGGTTCCTCTTTTTGCTCGGTCATCGTCAATGATGCAGACGGGAACGATGTTTCGAACGGATTTTTTATCCTGCAATTCACGGATGACCGTCTCGGACGCCGATCCTGCACCTATCAGCATAACGCGGACTTTTTTTACCCCGCGCATCTGCCAATTTTCCTTTATCATTCGCAATCCTCTGTAAGAGAATCTCGAAACCAAAAGCACGAATGTTATCAGAAAGAAAAGAAATACCAGAAATGCGGGACGCACCGCCGTAGGACGGTGAAAAGAAAGCCCGAGGAGTAAGATGAACAGCCCCGAATCAAAAAGCCCGGCGCCGACACCTCGGAAAAGTTCCCACATACCCGCATATTGCCATATGCTGCGATAGAGCCCGAAAGCAAAATGTATCAGCAGCGCCGCAACCGTGAAAATGCCGAGAAATAAATACTTTTGCTTTCCTCCGCCGATAAATGCGAATGCGTTGCTCAGCGAAAAATCATCGTATATAAGCATATACGAAAAAATCCATGCGAGATTTATTAAAATTGTATCGGTTATAACGAAAAGAAGTTCTTTTGCCAAACGTGAAGAACTTTTTGTTGCAGTTGTCATTTCAGGTCTCCCGATTTGATTTTTTCCCTCTTGTATGCGTATTGCCCGCATATCCCACAACTTATTATAACACCCCGACATGAATTTGTCAATATTTATACTTGCAAAAGTTTGTAAGTCTGCCTCTGAAACTTCAACAAAAACGCTCTAAACTTCTGTTTGAATGAGACAAAAAGAGCCATTGAGAGGTGTGTGAAAAAGTGAGTTCTTTATATTCTTACATTAAATGCCGAAAAGCGCGAGATATTTGTCAAGGAATACGGTTACGGTGAGCAGATATGCCGCATATACGGCGAGCATTGTTATGCCCTGCCAACGGCTGAATTTCTTTTTGATTATCGTCGGCACTGCCGCTATAAGACAGACGAGTATCGCAACCGGGAAATCAAGATAAATGTTTTGCGCCGAAACGGGAAGATTACCTCCGTAAATAAAGGAGCAAACGGAGATGATGAGCGTTGTGTCTATGACATTTGCCCCTATAACGTTCCCGACAGACATTGACGCCTGTTTTTTGACGATTGCCGAAATCGCCGTTACAAGTTCGGGAAGTGATGTTCCTATCGCCACTATCGTAACGCCTATTATTGCCTCTGAGACGCCCCATGCCGCAGCTATTTTACTACCGTTGTTGACGAGGAGTTGTGAACCGATGACTATCCCTGCCGCACCGCCTATAACACGGAGAATGTTGAGCGTGACAGATTTTTTGTCTGTGTTCGGACGTTCCGTGTCACTTTCCGACGGCTGATTTTTTGCGGAGCGTATATTTTCGATAATATATAATATGAAGATAAGAAGTAGGACAATCGCTCCCGCAACGGTAAAGGATCCGTTGAACGAGAAAACGAAAAGTGCCGTTACCGCTGCGACAAGCAGCATGGATTTCGGCGCGAATTCTTTGCGCTTTATTGCGATGGGCGTGAAAATGACGCTCAGCGCAAGTATCATTGCCGTGTTGCAGACCACGGAACCTATTCCGTTTCCGATCGCCATTCCGACCTTGTCCTGTGATGCCGCCATATAATTTCCTGCTTCGGAAACAAGTATTCCGTGCCCCTCGACGGCGGCAATCGTCGAAACGATTATTTCGGGCAGGGTAGTGGCAAGACTGACTATCGTTGCTCCGATAATAAACTTGGGTATCTTTGTGACTTCCGCCACCCATACCGCACCGTCAACGAACCAGTCTCCGCCTTTTACTATCAGGACGATGCCGACGATGAACAGCAAATACATCAGTATGCTTTCCATAAGTTTTCTCCTGTCGGGATTTTTTAATTCAATATAAAACGGACGCGACAAATGCAGGGTATACACATTCTTTCGATATAACTCAGGTTAACCCAAAGCATGCGCCGTTGATGATTCCGTGGGCTTTTGAAATGTATTTTGCCTTTCAAACTTTAGTATTATACCACAGTTGCTTCCGCATGTCAATTACGGTTCTTTGCGTTGATACGGGAAAAAATCCCTCCGCCTTTCGGCGAAGGGATTCCCTTTTGCAAAATGAATTATCAGTCGTTTGAGGTTTTGACATTTACCATGTCTATCTGAACCTTTAATGCTTCAAGCATAAGGGAGATGAATTCGGACTTAACCATTGTATGAGGTTGTTCGTTGTCCGCTTCTTCTTCATACTTGTCAACAAGTGCCTTCAATGCTTCAAGTTTTTCTCTGAACAGGGTAAGGGATTCGTCTGTATACGGATAAGCACCGTCGTCAAGAAGTGCGTCTTCCATATAGTTGTTGAATTCCGTCATATCCGTAAGCAGAGTTTTTGCCGCATTGTAAACCCCTTCAAGGTTGATGTTGGCAAAACCGGTCGAACCGCTTCCGCCGCCCTGGTTCGGGTCATCGCCGTATTCGTTGACTCTGATTTCCGAACGGGTCTGTTGCAGCAGATAGGTGGCAGAGATCAGATCCTGATAAAGCCTGTCGAGTTTATCGGCATCCGTGCCTCCCTCGTTGACATATCCCTCATATGCCGCTTTCGCCGCTTCGAATTTGGCAATGGCGACTTCGAGTCTTTCAACGGTTTCGAGATTAAAAAGATCTCTGTAATCCTTGATGCTCTTGTTGTAAAAATCCATAACTCTGTTGTATACAGCGTCGTAAAGATTTATATCAAGTTTCTTGGTGAGCAGTTCGTCGCGCGCCGTAACGATTTCATTGTATGCGGAGCGGAGGAACGCGTCGGAAATCATGTAATCGTTCGCGATTTCGAAATACATGTTGACAACGCCGATGAACTTGTTGTAGTCGGAAGCGTTGTAGTAACCGAGTTCATTGTCGTAAGAAACGGTATCGATTATCTTTTTTGCCGCGTTTTTGAATTTGTAGCCCACAAACAAAGAGTTTCTGAATTTAAGGATTTCATCGTCTCTGATCACAAGGGGGTTCATTGAACGCCAAGCATCTTCACCGTATTTTGCGCGGAAGTCCTCGTCATTGAGTTCTTCGGGAGACTCAACGGGGTAGTTAACTTTGTTCGTGTCAATGTCAAGCGTGTTTTTGCCCTTGAGATAATATCTATCGTCAACATATTTTCTGAGTTCTTCTGCCGTCACGTTGGGGTTATTGTATGCCGCGATAGCGCCCTCAACCCATGTTTTGTAAGCGAGTGTTTCGGGAGAATTCGGGTTCTCTTCGGACGACGCAAGCAGATCGGGAAGTTCCCAGCCGAAAGGTGCTCTCTTCACCATTGAAATGATGTCAACGGTCTCTTTTGTCATGATGTTAAGATAGAGATATCCACGAAGGTCATTGATCTCCTTGTCTCCTTCAAACGGAACAAGATTGTCGTATGCTGTGTAGTAAGCACTCAGCAACGCCCACATCTCGGAGCGGGAAATCGTAAGTATCGGAGGGTTGTTGCCTTCGCTTACCGCCGCAATGTTTGCGGCCGCTTCTGCAAGGGCTCTCCAACTTTCTATCGTATAATCTCTTCTCGCAAGTTTTAGGTATCCCTTTTCCCCGCGTGCCACCTCGTTGTCTATCGCTTTTGTGCGAAGGAATATGGCATTAAGGAACTCGATGTATGCTTTGTCAGGCTCGGTGTATATCTTTTTGACATCATCCCAGCCGCCGAAAACTTTGAGCAGAAATGCTTCCGCATCTTCAACGGAATCCGTGGAAAGAAGCGCATCAGCCTCTGCTATGAGTTCTTCAAGTTTTACTGTCGCATCAGATTTTGTCTGCATTCCGGCAGGCATGTTCTGATAGTCGTCTCTCATAACCAGAAGTTCCGCTTGGTTCAAAAATGCGTTAAGTTCTTTTTTGAGTGTCGCAAGATCCTTACCTGTAACGCTTTCCGCCGAAGAGGAGAGCGTCAGCGCTGCAACAAGAGATATGCAGAGGCAGAGCGACAGGATTATTGCAATAATTCTTTTTTTCATGGTCTGATTGCCTCCCTCTCTTTATTCGTAGTAATATTCAAGTTGCATGTTGGTCATGTCGAAGTACAGGTTGTTAAGAGCGTTGAGCAGTTGCTCGTCCGTAACAACTTCCGCATCCGCTTCTTCGGCGGTCTGATAGTTTCCGGCCGCAACGTTCTTCTCGTATGCCGCTATTCTCGAAACAAGACCTTCAAGTTTTGTTATGTCTTCTCCGAATGTTACCGCATCGTCTTCCTGGAAAGGATACTTTCTGTTTTCGGGGTCATTCGAGAGATCATTCATGATATCTTTGTAGTACTCTTTTGCTTTTTCAACTATTTGCTGTGCCATGTTGAGGATCTGCTGGTCATTGCGGAAGAACCTGATGGTTCCGTCGCCGTCGTCATCCTCTTCGTGTACGGTGAACGGCATTGTAGCTTTTGCAACAACAAGGTCAACAACTCTCGCTTTTGCTATCTCTGCCCAAAACTTGTAATCAGAGGAGTCTTTCTGCCCGTTTGCTTCAAGATCCGAAAGTTTCTGCATTGCTTCGATATACAGAAGAAGAACTCTTCTGAATGCGCGGAGTCCGTCGATGTCGTAAACTTCGGTGTTGAAGTAATCGTCGCTTGTCAGAGACTCTTCATACTGGGCTTTTTCCGTGATGAAGTTTTCTTTGTAGTACTCGATTATGGATTTTCCGTAGGAGTCGTAAGCCTCAACAAGGTATTGAACCTGAGAAAACTTCTCGTATGCCTTAACGATGTCTTCAAGCGCCATGTAGAATGTGGATTCTGTCGCGGTGGGTTCCGAAAGAAGAAGGTCTCCGAGCGCGAATCCGGAAAGGAAATCCGTCCATTTGCTCTGTTCGAAAGCGCCGCCGTTCTGGTTGTTTTTCTCCGCTTCGTAATACATTACATGCTTGTAGATTCTGTAATTGTTATTCAAGAAAGAACATCTGTTTACATTGTCAAGCAGCTGGTCGCGAAGCAACGAATAATTGTAATGATATGTTGTTCTTGCGTAGTCGAAAACGGGATCTCCGTTTTCGTCAAAGACGGGCTGACCGTTTTCTCTCTTCTGAGATTTTTTCATATATACGGTTCCGCTGAGTTCGTAAAGAGGCTCTGTTCTCTCTTCGCCCGCGGGAAGCCCCTGAATGTTTATAACTTCCGCTTCAAGTTCCGCCTCGGTGTACGGGCTGTCTAACTCGTTGTTCTTCGAGTCGGTCATGAGAAGTTTGAGCGTCAGATAGGGTTTGATGTCTTCTGCCGTCGCGTTCGGATCATTGAAAGCCTTCTTCGCACCCTCATACCAATCGCGGGCGTTTTTGAGGGCTTCCTGTTTGTCTCCGAGGTTGAGCGCCTTTCTTACCTTTTGAGCCAATTCCGAAGTATCGTCGCTGTCAGCTCTGCCGAGAAGTTCGTCGATTGTGAGACCGACGGTCTTTTTGGTGTTGAGCGTGTCGTACAGGAGCCCTCTGAGTCTGTTCGTTTCAAGGTCTCCGTCATATTTTACAAGTTGATTTACCAACGCATAATACTCTTGAAGTTTGTAGTATACGGTCGAACGGGAAGCCTCTGCAAGTCCCGTGTAAGGCTTGCTCGGAAGAACCGTCAAAAACTCAAGTTCAAACCTGTCCATGAACTCGGAAAGTTTATTCCAAGAATCAACGGTGTATTCCTCGCGTTTGAGAACCGCATACCCTGTTTCTTTGTCCCAGTAAAGAACCTTGTCAAGCGATTTGTAACGCAGCATATACGCGTCCTGGAAATCTCCGTAAGGTTTGTTCTCGTCCGCAAAAGCGCGGGCTTCTGTGTTCCATTCTCCGAAAAGTCCGATAAGGAAGTTTTCAACGTCCTCATCCGAATACTTTGAGGGGTTTGCAACGATATCTGAGCCCTTATCTATCTGCTGTTCGAGTTTGATAGTGGCGTCGCCTTTCGTCTGCATTCCCTCCGGCATGTTCTGGTAGTCGTCTCTGATAACCTGGCCGTCTGCCGTTGTCAGAAAACTTTTGATTCTGCCTTCCATTTCGGATCTCGACATCGGGCTTCCGAGATCGTCGATGATGATCTGTCTTGCGGCAGAAGCCGAAAGCGAAATACCCATCATCAGCGATGCGAAAACCGCGACTGCGAGAAGTGCAGATAAAAATCTCTTTTTCATCTGTTTCCTCCTTAAAAATTGCCTGAATTTCCGATATGTATCTCCGAAAAGAACGGTTTCCCTTTTCGAAAACAACACATATCGGTCCTTGGTTTTATCCACGCTATCATTATAGTACAAAAGCATTGAAATTGCAAGAGAAAATAAACTTTCGTAAAACTCTTCGTGTAAAATGCACAAACGAAAAAAAGAAAAAAGCGCAATATTAACAATCGCGCTTCTTTAATATGTACATTTTTGAGTTGATACCGCGAAAAATTTTGCTCTTTTGTTACTTTTTCTCTCGGTCGAAAAACAGAAAAGAGATGCCCTGAATACGGAAGCCGATCTTCGTCGTTTATCTGATTTTCAAGAATCCGTATTTGTTTCCGTATTTAACAAGGAAATGCCCGTCCGCAGTCGTTTCCATACCGTCGAATTTCGCGTCGACGACAAGGTTGCCGTGCGTGTCGATTATTCCCCATTTCTCCCCTATGCAAACGGGAGCGAAACCCTCCGCAAAATCTTTTGCGTTGTCGTATTTCAATTCGATAAACTCCGCACCGTTCTTATCGATAAAACCCCATACCGTCTTTTGGTCTTCCGTTCTTGCCACGCGTGCCAGACCGTCCGCCGTCATATCGTATGCAAACCTGTAAAGACTCTTCGTTACGGTTTTTCCGTTCGTGTCTATAAACGAAAAATCGTATACTGTGGTCGCAACGTTTTCGGACACTCTCGAAAGCCCGTTTTTGAAGCCGTAAACGTTGTCGTAATTCGCGGAAATGACGGTTTCGCCCTTTGTGTTTATGTAGCCCCACAGATAGACCGCGCCCGTCGAAACTCCCTCCGCAGAAGTCGTTCCTCCCGAAATCTTCTCTTTATACGGCGCAAAGCCCTCTGAAAAACTTCCTGTATCGAAAAACTTCGGCTCTATTACAGTTTTTCCGTCTTCTCCTATATATCCGTTCAAATCGTCGTCTCCGACCTTGAAATTGACCGCGCACAGCCCCTCGGAAAAGTCGTTTGACGTCAGAAAACCGCTTGCGATCACTTCGCCCTTTGTGTTTATATATGCGTTTGCGTCGTCGATTTCGACTCTTGCGAAGCCGTCGGCAAAAGAACTTGCATCGTCAAAGGTCGTAACGGTTTTTGTCTCGGTCACCGTGCCGTCCTCCGCAGTTTTTGCGGGAACCGTCACTTCCAGAACATTGCCTTTTGTATCTATGAATTTATAGTAGTTGCCCTCTTTGACAAGCGCGAATCCGTCTGAAAATTCCGCCGCGGCGGTATACGCTCCGTCGATGACGGTGTTTCCGCTCTTATCTATATAGCCCCATTTTTCGCCGGAAGAAACGATTGCCGAGCAAAGACCCTCGGAAAACGCTCCCACTGCTTCGAATTTCGGCTCTATCGCAAAGTTTCCGTCCGTATCTATAAAGCCCCAGCCTTTATCCGTTTTTACAGCGGCCAACCCGTCCGAATAGGAGCGTGCGTTAAGATAGTCCACTTTGTCTGCGGAAACTATTTTTTCCGTTTCTATCTTCGGTGCGGAACAGCCTCCGAGGAGCATCGCCGAAAAAATCACGATGAATACCGCTGCGATAATTTTTTTCATAACATTCGAACCTTTCGGAAAAATTATGGGTTTGATTTTATTGAAGTATAACACAGTTTTTCTCCGATTGCAACAGCAGTCGGATTTTTTTGCGCAATGTTTTTCAATTTTTCGTATATATAAAATATATTGTTTTTTTGCATCAGACTGCGGCGCGGCTTCCGAAAAAAAATAATATCCCATAGGGATATTCGGAAACCGAACAAAAAAAATTCGGTTCTTACCTATTGACCTTTTTTGCTTTTGGTGATATATTATGATGTATGTCAGCGCAGAATGACCCTGCGCGGAACAGGCGAAAAAGGAGGACGATATGTATGGAATGCTCTTTGTTAAAGATAACTTCCAGACAAAATGAAACAGTAAAAAAAATCGTTCGTTTGCGCTCCTGTCCGTCTGCCGAGGGCTTTCTTGTCGAGGGTGCAAGATTCGTTACGGAAATTGCTAAGGAAAACATTCTGGAAGTATTTTCCACCTGCCCTGACGAATTTTCGGATTTTCTCGAAAAACTCGGCGATACTTCGATTTATGAGGTCACCGAGCCTGTAATGGAAAAACTTTGCGGCGTTGTCGGCACTCAAAAACTGTGCGCAGTTGTTTCGAAGAAAAATCCCGAAAGACCGAACCGCCTTGTTTTGCTTGACGGCGTTCGCGATCCCGGAAATGCGGGTACGATAATCCGCACCGCCGCAGCATTCGGCTTTGGCTGCGTTTTTTCCGACGACAGCGCAAACCCGTTCTCCGAAAAGGTCGTTCGCAGCACAGCGGGGGCTCTTATTCCCGCTTATGTCGAGCGCGTAAAACTTTCGGAAGCTATTTCCTCTCTTAAAGCCGAGGGCTTTGCCGTCGTTTCGTCCGAACTCGATGAAACTGCGCGAAAACTTTCGGACTTCCCGAACAACATCGAAAAAATTGCTCTGATAGTGGGCAACGAGGGGCAGGGCGTAAGTCCCGCCGTGTCCGCGGCTGCGGATGAAAAACTGTATATTCCGATTAAAAATACAAATTCTCTGAATGCGGCGGTTGCCGCCGCGATAATGATGCATTATTTTTCGGAGGTGTGAGATTTGAACGAAAGAAACGCGGCTGTCTGCCTTTGGCTCTGGGATGTTCTCGGCTTTGACATGAAGAAGACTGCGGACTTTCTTCTGACGTTTCCCGACCCTGTTGCGGGGTATGAACTCGCGGTTCGCGGAGAACTCGATCCCGAGATCTTTCCTTGCAGAGATCTTGAAAAGGTGACTGCAAAAAATCTTGATTCATACGCTTCCGATTTGAAATATTATGCAGATAAAAATATTGATGTAATCACCTTTTATGATAAAGAGTACCCGATGAATCTCGCACTTTCGGAAACTCCGCCTCCCGTCCTTTTCGTTCGCGGCAAAATTCCCGAAACGTATAAAAAGCCGTCCGTTTCTCTTGTCGGAACAAGAGCCTGTACACCGTCGGGCGCGAAGTTCTGCGCGCGTATGGCTTACGGGCTTGCGCTGCACGGCTTTGCCGTCGCAAGCGGCATATCCGAAGGTATAGAATCTTTTGCTCTCGCAGGCGCATTACAGGCTCCGTCGGCAACTCCGACAGCGGTCATTCCGACATCTTTGGATAAAATATATCCGCGCGAAAGCGAGTATTTATGCGATTTCGTTGCAGAGCGCGGTGCGGCTATAAGCGTGTTTCCGTCCGACGCAAAAGTTCCTATACGAATGACGTTTACCGTCGCAAATTACGTTCTTGCCGCGATAAGCCACGGCACGATACTTTTCGAAGCGTCTCCGAGCAGCGGCAGTCTGTCTGCCGTAAAAGCGGCAAAAAGACAGGGCAAACTTCTGTTTGCCGTGCCCGGTCAGCCCGGAAACCATGCATCCGATGCGGCGAACGAACTGATTAAAAAGGGCGCCCGCGTATGCACGGGACTCAACGATGTGATAGATACCTATAATGAAGTATATTCGCCTCTTTTCGGAGGAAAAATAGAGAAACTCAAACAGTCGAATGTTACCAAACAGCGGCAGTCTCTCAAAAAGCGAGAAAAGGATGAACAGGGAAAGTTGCTTGCCGCGCTTGACGAAACGGAAAGAAAAGTCCTTTCGGGACTTACGTCTCCGAAACCCGTAGACGCGCTTTGCGACGAACTTGATATTTCTTTTCCCGAGATAGCGACGGCGTTGCAGTCGCTTGAATTGCAGGGACTTGTCAAAAACACGGAGGACGGTTACGTCTCTTCCGTCGGATAAAATTACAAAACAACGAGTGTAACGGGAGGTTTTCCTCTCTCAACTTCCGTATTTATAAAGGAGAAAACGACACATGGCGCAAAAAACGACCGCCGCAAAGACGGCAACAAAGAAGAAAACAGCAAAAACGCCGAGAAAGTCCGGAAAATATCTTTTGATAGTCGAGTCCCCGACAAAAGCAAAGACCATCAAAAAATACCTTGGGGACAAATATGAAGTTCTTTCTTCGGTGGGACATATAAAAGACCTGCCGTCGTCACGTCTTGCCGTTGACATCGAGCATGATTTCAAACCCGAATTCATCGTTCCGAGAAAAACGGGAAAAGCTGCTATAATCCGCGAACTCAAAGCGGCGAACGCGAAATACAAAAAAACATATCTCGCAACCGACCCTGACCGCGAGGGAGAAGCCATTGCATGGCACTTGGCGCAGGAACTCGGTCTTGACGTGAACGACGATATCCGCGTCACGTTTGACGAGATCACCAAAAAAGAGGTTACGAAGAAAATCGCCGAACCTACAAAAATAGACATCAACCTTGTCAACGCACAGCAGGCGCGTCGCGTTCTTGACAGAATAGTCGGTTACAAACTCAGTCCGTTCCTTTGGCACAAGGTCAAAAGAGGTCTGAGCGCGGGACGTGTTCAGAGTGTCGCCACCAAAATGGTAGTAGACCGCGAAAACGAGATAAGAGCGTTCGTTCCCAAAGAGTTCTGGAACCTTGACGCGGTTTTCGCAAACGGTGCAAGAACGTATAAAGCCCGCTTTGTTTCGTGCGGAAAAACGAAAGAAATAGGCAGCAAAGAGGCTCTTGACAAAATACTTGACGGTCTGAAAAACGCGGATTTCACGGTTTCCGACGTCAGAAAACAGGAAAAGATAAAGTCTCCCAAACCGCCGTTTACGACGAGTTCCATGCAGCAGGACGCTTCGGCAAGACTCAATATGCGCCCGTCCAAAACTATGTCCGTTGCGCAGAGCCTGTTCGAAGGTATAGACCTTGCGGGCGAGGGACTTACCGGTATGATCACCTATATGAGAACCGACTCTCTCCGCGTCTCCGATGATGTCAAGATTCAGGCAAGAGAGAAGATAGCGGCTCTTTACGGCAAGGAGTTCGTGCCCCCGACGCCGAGAAATTATAAATCAAAAGCAAATGCGCAGGATGCGCACGAAGCGATACGCCCGACGTCCGTTGAACTGACGCCCGAAAGAGTTCGTTCGTCGATGACGACCGAGCAATACAGACTTTATAAACTTATTTGGGAGCGTTTTGTCGCTTCGCAGATGGCATCCGCCGTTTACGACACCGTGACCGTGGATATTGCGGCAAACGACTGCATGTTCAGGGCAACGGATTCCAAACTCCGTCAAAAGGGCTTTACGGTTCTTTACAATTATTCCGAAGACGAAGAGGAAAAATCCGGCAGACTGCCGAATCTTGAAAAAGGACAGTCTCTTCCGTTCAAGGAATTTGAGAGCGAACAAAAGTTCACTCAGCCGCCGTCGAGATACACCGAGGGCTCTCTTATCAAGGCGCTTGAAGATAACGGAATAGGCAGACCCTCGACTTATGCGACCACCGTTTCGACCATTATCGAAAGACATTATGTCGAGAGAAACGGCAAAGTTCTGCACCCGACCTCGATAGGCGAAGTTACGACCGATGTGATGAAAGACAACTTCAAAGATATAGTCGATATGGGCTTTACCGCAGATATGGAAACAAAACTCGACGGTATCGAGCACGGCCAGAAGACCTATCTTGAAGTTCTTAACGATTTTTACGGTCCGTTTGAAAAAGAACTGACCGAAGCCGAAAAGAAACTTGACGGCGTTCATATAAAGATCCCCGACGAAGAAAGCGACGAGGTCTGCGAACTCTGCGGTGCGAAAATGGTCTACAAGGTCAGCCGTTTCGGCAAATTCCTTGCCTGCCCGAACTATCCGAAGTGCAGAAACACAAAGTCCATCGTCAATTATGCGGACGGCGCGTGCCCGAAATGCGGCGCAAAACTCATCATGAAGAGAAGCGCGAAAGGCAAGACGTACTTTGCCTGTGAAAACAAGGACGGCTGCGGATTTATGACGTGGAACACCCCCACAAAAGCGACCTGCCCGAAATGCGGAAAAACGCTTTTCAGAAAGATAGGCAAAACCGTTGTCTGCGAAAATCCCGAGTGTGATTACACCGCAAAAAGCGAGAAAAAAGCGAATGAAGAGGGCTAATGTAGTCGGCGCGGGTCTTGCGGGCTGCGAAGCGGCTTACCAACTTGCGAAAAGGGGCGTAAAAGTCCGCCTTTTCGAGATGAAACCGTCCAAGCGCACCCCCGCTCATTCGAGCAACGATTTTTGCGAACTCTGCTGTTCGAACTCTTTGCGTGCGGAGGGACTGAAAAATGCAGTCGGACTGCTGAAAGAGGAACTGAAAGAACTTGACAGCCTTGTTATTCGCTGTGCATACGAAAACGCAGTTCCCGCAGGCGGAGCACTTGCCGTTGACAGAGAAAAATTTTCTGCGGACGTCACCCGTGCAATAAAAGAAAACGAAAATATCGAGGTCGTTGAAGAAGAGGTTTCTTCTCTTGACTTTGAAGACAATACCGTTATTGCGTCGGGTCCTCTGACAAGCGACGCATTGAGCGCAAAGATAACCGAATTCTTCGGTGCGGAACAACTGCATTTCTTTGATGCCGCCGCGCCGATAGTTACCGCTGACAGCATAGATATGTCGAAAGCGTTTTTTGCTTCCCGTTACGGAAAGGGAACACCCGACTATATAAACTGCCCGATGACGAAAGAGGAATACGATGCGTTTTACAACGAACTTATAAACGCAAAACAGGCGGTTCTGCACGGTTTTGAGGACAGCGAAGTGTTCGAGGGCTGTATGCCCGTCGAAGTTATGGCGCGAAGAGGCAGAGACACGCTGCTTTTCGGTCCTTTGAAACCGGTTGGGCTTATCGACCCGAGAACCGAAAAACGTTCGGAAGCGGTCGTTCAACTCCGAAAGGACAACGCCGCAAGTTCGCTTTACAATATCGTCGGCTTTCAGACGCACTTGCTTTTCGGAGAACAAAAACGCGTCTTTTCCATGATCCCGGGACTTGAAAACGCCGAGTTCGTAAGATACGGCGTCATGCACAGAAATACGTTTCTGCGATCTCCCGGGCTACTGACCTCGACCTATGAAGCAAAAAAGAGAAAAGGTCTTTTCTTTGCCGGGCAGATGACTGGTGTTGAAGGTTATGTCGAAAGCGTTGCTTCGGGGTTTGTTGCCGGCATAAACGCCGACCCCGGAAGAGACGAACCGTTTGTATTCCCCTCCGAAACTGCGCTCGGCGCGCTTGCAAATTACATCTCGACGGCAGACCCGAAAAACTTCCAGCCGATGAATGTCAATTTCGGAATATTCCCGCCCCTTGAATTTACGGGCAAAAAAGTCAAAAAAGCGGATCGCAAGGAACTCTATTCGTTGCGAAGCCTTGAAATAATCAAAAAAATCGGAGAAAAACTGTTATGAAAATTGTCGTTGACGGAATGGGCGGAGACAACGCCCCTGTCGAAATTCTGAAAGGCTGTGCGCTTGCAGTCAAAGAATACGGCGTTGAAATAATCGTCACGGGGGACGAAGCGCAGATAAAAAAAGCCGCGGAAGATAATTCGATAGATATGACGAAGATAACCGTCGAACCCGCCGACGGTGTTATAACAATGGAGGACAATCCGCTGAGCCTGAGAACGGAGAAAAAGAACTCTTCGCTCGGAAAGGCGTTCCAACTGCTCAAAAGCGGTGAGGCCGACGCACTTGTCGGCGCGGGCAACAGCGGCGCTCTTATTGTCGGCGCAACGATAATCGCGGGCAGAATAAAAGGCATAAACCGTCCCGCATTTGCTGCGGTATTTCCCGGGGCGGACGGATATACGATGCTTCTTGACAGCGGTGCGAACGTCGAATGCACCCCGCATCAACTTGAACAGTTCGCTGTGCTCGGAAGCGTATATATGGAAAAAATGTTCGGAATAACTTCTCCCCGTGTGGGACTTGCAAACAACGGCACGGAAGAGACAAAAGGCACCGACCTTTATAAGCAAACACACGCTCTTCTTGCAAACAACGGGCATATAAACTTTGTCGGAAACGTCGAGGGCAGAGCCCTTATGGCGGGCGGCGCGGATGTTATAGTTGCCGACGGTTTTGCGGGCAATCTGATGCTGAAAAGCGCGGAGGGCGCGGCAAAATTCATGAAAAAAGAACTTAAAGACCTGTTCTCGGGCTTTGCGGGTACTCTTGCGGGAGCGCTTGTTCTGAAAAAGATAAAGTCGATGCAAAAACGTCTCGATGTCAAAGAAATAGGCGGCGCACCCATTCTCGGCAGTGCGAAGTGCGTTGTCAAAGCGCACGGCAACAGCGACGCGAAAGCGTTTGCAAGCGCGATAAGACAGGCAAGGGATTATGCGGCTTCGGGTATAATCGAAAAAGTTTCCGCGGCGGTCGCACAGATGCAGGCGGAGAAAAAGGCGGAGGAAAACGCCGATGCTTGAAAAAATTGCCGCGATAATCGAGGATATTTTCGAATATGACGCATCGAAAGTGACGGAAGAAACCAATTTCGACGACGATCTTTATGCGGATATCGAGGATATGCGTGAGGTCTTCATGGCAGTCGAGGAAGAGTTCGGCATAACGACCGAAGAAGAGGACATATACTCGGTCGTGAACGTCAAAGACCTTGAAATTTACATAACGATGAGACGTGCAAAATAAACTTTCGGGAGACACACAATGAATACCGATATTTCCGTTCTCGAAAAAGAGATAGGTTATACTTTCAAAAATAAAGAACTGCTGCTGACGGCGTTGACGCACTCGTCATTTTACAACGAAAACAAGCGTCTTCGCCCGTGCAACGAAAGGCTTGAATTTCTCGGAGACGCGGTTTTGAGCGTTATTTCCGCAGAATATCTGTACGAATGCGATACGGGAAACGAGGGCGAACTTTCAAAAGTCCGTGCCGCGCTTGTCTGCGAAGAGGCGCTTTTCGAATATGCCGAAACGCTCGGGCTCGGAAATTTTCTCTTCCTCGGCAGAGGAGAGGAAGCGGCGGGCAGAACAAGAAAATCCACCGTTGCGGACGCCACGGAAGCACTGCTCGGGGCAATATATCTTGACAGCGGTTTTGAAGACGCGAAAAAATTCATTCTCCCGTTTTTGAAAGAGAAATTCAGAAAGATAAACAAAGTCTGCGATTACAAAACGGTTTTGCAGGAGATAGTTCAGAAAAGCAAGGGCGAGAAACTTTCTTACGAGATAGTTTCCGAGTCTGGTCCCGCGCACGACCGCAGTTTTGTCTGCGACGTTCTTATAAACAGCAATCACATTTCATCGGGCAGAGGAAAATCGAAAAAGGCGGCGGAACAGGAAGCCGCACGCGCCGCACTCGAACTTATGGGAGTAAAGGCGTGAAGCACGCATCGATTTCCGTATTTGTGCCGCATTTGGCTTGCCCGAACGACTGCGTTTTTTGCAATCAGAAGCGCATAGCCGGCACGGAAAAGCCGATAGCGGACATTGACGGTTTTCTTGCCGCCGCCTGTGAAGATCTTTCCGACCGCTTCGACGAGGTTGACATTGCGTTTTTCGGCGGAAGTTTTACGGGCATTGAAGAACCCGAAATGTGTCGGTATCTTTCTGCCGCCGCGCGAGCAAGGGAAAAATACAAAAAAATAACGGGCATTCGTCTTTCGACCCGCCCAGACTATATCTCCGAACACATTCTGGACGTGTTGGAAGAATATCGCGTGACGACCGTCGAACTCGGCGTTCAAAGCATGAATGACGCTGTTCTTGCGGCTTCGAGACGCGGGCATACGGCGCGTGATACCGAAAAAGCGGTCGAACTTATAAAAAAACGCGCATTTTCGCTTGTTTTGCAGTTTATGCCGGGTATGCCCAAAGATACGGACGAGACTATATTTGCAACTGCGGAAAAAATCATTGCAATGAAGCCCGACGGAGTTCGGATATACCCGTGTGTTGTCATAAAGGACACTGAACTCGAAGACCTTTATCTGCGCGGAGAGTTTGAGCCGCTTTCGGTAGAAAAAGCCGCCGACATTTGCGCCGTGCTTATCCCGCGCTTTGAAAAAGAGGGAATAAAAGTTATCAGAACGGGGCTTCACGGTTCCGATCTCGTAAAGACCCAAAGTGTTGTCGCGGGCCCTTTTCACCCTGCGTTCGGCGAGATAGTTTACTCAAAAATCTATCTGGCTGCCGCTCTTTCGCTTCTTGAAAAGGCGCTGCCTAAGTCGGACACGGTTCTTTATGTCACGACTGGAAAAACTTCCCAGATGACGGGACAGAAAAGGGTAAACCTCGAAATACTGAATAAAAAATACGGCGTCCGTTTCTCCGTTTCCGAAGACGGTGCGCTGAAAGAATTTGAAGTCAGGAGTGAATCGAAATGAAAAAATATACATTTCTCGGTCTTGCCGTTCTGGCGTTGATCCCGACCGTTGCGCAAACCGTCGAACTGACGGGAAAGACGATATACATATCGGTTCTGCCCGCGTTTGCGGGCTTGCTCCTGATATTTTCCGGAACGGAAAAATTGAGTTACAACAACAGATTTATGAAGTCTGTTTGTGCGGCTTCTTCGGCGCTTGCCGTGCCTGCATTCGTTTTTGCCGTTGCGCAACTTTATCCGTTCTATCTGCCTTATGTCTTTACCGACGCGAGCGGAGGAAAACGCTTTTTTGCCGCGGTAATCAAAATCTGTGCGGATATTTACGACGGCGGACAGTACATTTTCTTCGGACTGTCTTCGATTTATCTTGCCGTTGTTATCGCCGCTTTTACTTCGGAGATGAAACATCGCGCCGTTACGGCGAAAGTTTCCGGTAAATTTTCCAACAAAGACGCTTACGGCGACAGACACTATTCAAAAAAAGCCTACGAGTTGTATACCGTGGTATGCACCGTATTCACCGCCGTTTTTGTGCTTGTGGGCGTTCTTTATATCGTCAATCAATTTCTCGGCGGCGCAATGCGCGTGCAATGGCTTACGTTTGATATAAGACTTGAAACGCTTCTGTTGCCCGTCGGTATACTGTTCCTTCCGTTTGCGTATACCGCAGTCGAAATGCTCGGCGACAAACGCCGAGAGGACAGACTCAAAGAAAAAGCGGAAGCGGAGAAAAACTGATATGCAGGTCAAAAAGGAATATATGCACCGTGCGATAGTCGAGGCGGCAATAGAAGAATTTGCCGAAAAAGGCTATGCAAGGGGTTCTTTGCGGCGGATCGCGGAAGAGGCGGACACGAAGATGTCCAACATCTACAATTATTTCCGCAGCAAAGAAGACCTGTTCGGCTATCTCGTCGGTGATTTTTACGTTGAAGTACAGACACTCTTTGCGAGACTTGTCCGCGCAGGCGACGGAATAAGCGTTGCCGAAATCGGCGCGGAGGAATCGTCACGCCGTTGGTCGGAAATCCTTTTGCCGCTCGTTGACCGAAGAGCGGAACTTCTGATAACAGCCGCCGACGGAACGCGGTATGCGGGCTTTCGCTCGGAACTTGAACAAAGACTTCTGTCCGCTGTCGGTCTTATGTGCGGGTGGTATCCCGTTCAGCCGAACCCCGACGGCTATCCCGTAAATCTTTATGTTTCAACATATATCGACGCCGCGGTATATCTTTCCCGTCGCTATGCCAAAAAAAAGAGCGACGCTCATGCTGCGGTCGAAAATCTTCTGAAAACCGCGCTTGCGGGCTTTGCCGCCGTTTCTGCGGAACACGGTAAAAAGGAAGAATAAAACTGATTAAAACAATTAAAAATTCCCGTTCCGAAAATCTCGGAACGGGAATTTTTGTATTTGTACAGACTGAGTTTACTTGAACATTATCGCCCGACAAAAGGGTGTTCGGGTAACCTCAGCCAATATTTTTTATTCTTTAACCCGCATGGTTCTGAGTGCATTGATAACCGCAATGACCATAACTCCGACATCGGCAAAGACCGCCGACCAGATCGGAGCAAGACCGAACGCGCCGAGAGCAAGCACCGCAACTTTGACGGCTATTGCGAAAACTATGTTCTCTCGAACGATGCGAACCGTCTTTTTGCTTATCTTTATCGCCGTTGCAAGTTTTGAGGGCTTGTCGTCCATGATTACCGCGTCAGCCGCTTCGACCGCCGCATCCGAACCGATACCTCCCATCGCAACTCCCACATCCGCTCTTGTCAGAACGGGTGCGTCGTTGATGCCGTCGCCGACGAACGCAAGTTTTCTGTTCTCTTCGCTGTCAAGAAGTTTTTCGACTTCTTCAACTTTCTGTTCGGGAAGCAGTCCCGCGCGTATTTCGTCAATTCCGAGTGCGCCGCCGACCTGTTCCGCAACGTCGGGTCTGTCTCCCGTCAGCATAACCGTTTTGCGAACACCCTCTTCTTTAAGACGGTGAATTGCCAGAGAGGAATCTTCTTTGACGGTATCCGCGATAACGATGTGTCCGACGTAGTTGCCGTCAACGGTAACGTGAACTATCGTGCCGTGCAGATGGCAGTTCTTCCATTGTGCGCCGTGAGAATTCATAAGTCTGTCATTGCCGACGCAGACTTCTTTTCCGTCAACAAGAACGGTAACACCGTGACCGGGAATTTCTCTGACTTGCGTTATTCTTGCGGTGTCCGGCTCTTTGCCGTAAGCCGCACGGAGAGAAACCGATATGGGGTGCGAGGAGAAGCATTCCGCAAGCGTCGCGTATTCAAGCAATTCGTCTTCCGAAATATTAGTCGGGTGAATTGCGGAAACCATGAACGAGCCTTTTGTCAGCGTTCCCGTTTTGTCAAAAACAACGCTTTTGATATTCGCAATGGATTCCACGGTCTGGGAACTCTTTATCAGAATGCCCGCTTTTGACGCTCCGCCGATACCTCCGAAGAACGAAAGAGGAACGGAGATAACAAGCGCGCAGGGGCAGGATATAACAAGGAAAGTCAACGCTCTCTTTATCCATTCGCTCCAAACCGCCCAACTGCCAATGCCGAGAAACAGCGGGGGAATGACCGCGAGAAGAAGCGCTCCGATAACGACTATCGGCGTGTAAACTTTTGCAAAGCGCGAAATGAATTTTTCCGCGTGCGCCTTTTTGGACGATTCCGAGTTGACTATTTCAAGAATTTTTGCCGCCGCAGACTGTCCGAAAGGCTTATCAACGCGTATTTTCAGCACGCCGCCCACATTGACGAATCCGCTCTTTACTTCGTCTCCCGCTTCCGCGGAACGCGGCATACTTTCTCCCGTCAGCGCAACGGTATCAAGCGAGGACGTTCCGTCCGTAACCGTTCCGTCAAGGGGTATTTTTTCGCCGGGATAAACAACAATGGTCTCTCCGACTTCAACCTCTTCGGGGGAAACGGTCTCTTCTTTTCCGCTCCGCAGCACTCTTGCCGTGTCGGGACGGATATCCATGAGTTTTTCTATGCTCTTTTTGCTCTTGCCGACCGCGATATCTTCGAAAAGTTCGCCTATCTTGAAGAATATCATAACGAATACCGCTTCTGGGTAGTCGCCTGTGACAAGCGCGCCTATCGTCGCTATCGACATAAGGAAGTTTTCGTCAAAAACTTCGCCGTGCGCAATGTTTTCGGCGGATTCTTTCAGAATGTCAAAACCCGCGACAAGATAGGGAACGGCATATATCAGTATCTGTGCCCAGAACGAAAGTTCCGGAAAAAGCACTTTTGTTATAAGTACCGCAATGCCGAGAAGGACAGCCGAAACGCAGAGCAGTATGATCGTCTTTTTGTTGTCCTCGCCGTCTCCGTGGTTGTGGCAATGTCCGCAGGAACAGCAGTCGTCGCCGTGACCCGCCTCTTCATCGTGGTTGTGATGCTCGTGGTGTTCATGTCCGCAGCAATCATCGTGGTCGTGGTTCTCGTGGTGCTCGTGACCGCAACCGCAGCCGCAGTCGTGTTCTTCGCGCTGTTCCTTAACGGTCTTTTTTTCTCCCGCGCTCATAATATATACTCTCCTTATTCAGATATATGTTCAAGTCCCTGGTCGAGAATTGAACGGACGTGATCGTCCGCAAGCGAATAAAACACGGTCTTTCCGTCTCTTCTGTATTTGACAAGGTGTGCCTGTTTTAATACTTTTAATTGGTGAGATATAGCCGATGTCGTCATATTCAGAACCTGCGCCAAGTCTCCGACGCACATTTCCGCTTCAAACAAAACGTAAAGTATTCTTATCCGTGTGCTGTCTCCGAATATTTTGTAAAGTTCCGCAAGATCGTAGAGCAACTCTTCATCGGGCATTTCGCTGTTTACTTTGTCTATCGTTTCCTGATGAACGTGCATATACTCTTCCATACGCTTCTCTCCCTGTTATTATATTTCAACGTTTGAATGATTGTTCAACTGTTTGATTGGATTATACCATCGAAATCTCATTTTGTCAATACCTTTTTCGCATATTTTCTCCGTTTTTTGCAAAAACTTTATCAGGCAGGCTTTGAAAGGAATTTCTTTATATGAAAAAACGGCTTTTTCGGGGAAAAAAAAGAATCGTATTGCCGTCTGAAAAAAAATGTGAGCGTGGGAGAAAAACGGATGAAGATAGATGCAAAACTTGACGAGAACATAAAAAATACCGACGCGGAACTATGCGTTCAAAAGAATTTTGACGTTGTTTCGCGCCTGTTCTCGATCTGCGGCAGACGTGCGTGTGTATATTACATTGACGGCTATATCGATGACGGCACGGGGTCGAAATTTTTTGAGACGTTGCAGAATATCGACGACGAAAAAAAATTGGAGAACGCGACAGTCTTTTCCCGCGCGTGTATTCCGTTCGGAGACCTTGTTTCGCGGTCGGAACTTTCGGACGCGTGCGTCGACGTCCTTTCGGGAAGAACGCTTCTTTTCGTTGACGGCTTTGACATCGGTTTTTGTGTCGATTTCAGAAAATATCCGCAGCGCTCCGTCGGCGAACCGGATAAAGAAAAGGTCATGCGCGGTTCGAAAGACAGTTTTGTCGAGTCTCTGACGATGAACGCCGCATTGCTACGCCGCAGAATACGGAGCAGGGATCTTCATATAGAATATTTCAACATCGGACGTGTTTCGAAAACCGATGTTGCCGTTTGTTATCTTGACGACCGGGTAAATAAAAAACATCTCGATACACTCAAAAAAAAGATACGTTCGATAAAGACCGACGCTCTTACGATGAATCAGCAATCGCTTGCAGACCTGCTGATGAAGCGCACATGGCTTGACCCGTTTCCGAAATTTCGCTATACCGAGCGCGTCGATACCGCGTCCGCACAGATAATGGAGGGCGATATTATCGTTATGGTTGATAACGCGCCGTCCGTTATGATGATGCCCGTCACGCTTTTCGACGTTATGGAAGAAGCGAACGATTACTATTTCCCGCCTCTGACGGGAACTTATCTGCGGCTTGTACGTTATGTCGTAACTCTTTTTACGACGTTTATGACTCCCCTTTGGCTGCTCTGCCTCTCTTACCCTGAAAGCGTTCCCGAAACGCTCCGTTTCATTCTTCTCGACAAACCTCCCAACATTCCCGTTATCGTCCAACTCATAATCCTTGAGATCGCGGTGGACGGTCTGAAACTCGCTTCGCTCAACACCCCGTCGATGATGACGACCTCAATGAGTATGATAGGCGGTATAATCGTCGGCGATTTTGCCGTGAAATCGGGCTGGTTCAACGCCGAATGTATGCTTTATATGGCTGTTGTCGCGCTTGCGAATTTCAGTCTGCCGAGCACGGAAATGAGTTATGCACTTAAATTTATCCGAATAATATGTCTTCTCACAACGTACTTTTTCGGCTTATGGGGCTTTGTCGGCGGTATCGTTTTCTGCTTTTTGTCCGTCGCGTTCAACCGCTCCGTCTTCGGCTTCACTTTCCTTTATCCTCTTATCCCGTTCAACGGAAAACGCCTGCTGAAAAAGTTTTTCAGGTTAAAACTTCGTTCGGACAGAGAATAAATTCCCCCATATGGGTTAAGTATACTCGGGTTATGCGTAAAAAAACGGTTTTCGATTTTATTCGGGCACCGTTTTTTTTACGCTTATTCTATTGCTTTTTTTGTATATTTATGATATAATTATTCTGTATGAAATAAAATAGTCACGGACATCAAATCAAAAGTCGAAGGGGAACGAGGAAGATGAGAGCAGACGGCAAAAGAATAAGAAACGAAAGCCCGATGTATACCGTCGCGGCGCATATTATGAACAAAAGGGTCGATTCGATGAATATGATAACCATTGACGTTCCCGTTGCTCCGATGCAGGCGTATATCCGTGAACATAAGGCGGATGAACACCCGATAACCCACATGGGACTTATCGTTGCCGCATATCTGCGCACCGTTGCTGAGTTCCCGTCTCTCAACCGCTTTATAGTCAACAAAAACCTTTATGCAAGAAATGAGTTTTGTGTAGGTCTTGTTGTTCTCAAAGAGGGCAAAGATGCCGACGGAACGATGTCAAAGATATATTTTGACATGACGGACGATATTTTTACCGTTCAGAGAAAAATAGACGAATACATTTCCGAAAACAGAGTGGCTTACGAAAGCAACGGCACCGAGAAGATGATACGTTTTCTGCTTTCGATTCCCGGGCTTTGCCGTTTCGGCGTCAATCTTTTCAAATGGGCTGACAAGCACGGTTTTCTTCCCAAAAAGGTCATTGCGATGAGCCCGTTCCACGCAAGTCTGCTCCTTTCCAATCTTGCTTCCATAAGAACCAATCATATATATCATCATGTTTATGAGTTCGGCACGACTTCAATTGCCGTTACCATGGGCAACATGCGTGAAGTTCCGAGAAGAAAAGCGGACGGCATAGAGTTTGAAAGATGTCTGCCTCTCGGAATAGTTATGGATGAAAGAATAGCTTCCGGCAGTTATTTCGCGCTCGCGTTCCGTCAATTCATAAAGTATATCAAAAATCCGCAGCTGCTTGAAGGCGAACCGAAAGTTTACAACAAAGACGCTTGCTTCAAATAATTCGAGGTGAATTTATATGGAATGGCTTCGGGAATACGACAAGACGCGCAGAAGCAACTGGATGTTTGTTTCGCTTGACGGCGGAAAGCTTTATCTGAAAGACGAACTGTCGTTTGCAGTTCTTTATGCCCGTTGCCGTATAGACGGTCTTTCCGTGAAGTCCGAAAAAGTGACGGATGCCGCCGCTTTTGATTTTTCGAAAGACGAAAAAATCTCGTTTCGCTGCGAAAGCGAACTCCCGTCTGGGCAGAAGAAAATATCGAACGAGATATGCGCAGTTTCGGATTTTGAACTGAAATGCGTTTTTACCGATTATACCGCCGAACTTTGCCTTTCAACACGGTTCGGCAGCAAAATAACACGTCCCGCAGACCTGTGTCTCGACGTGGCAAAAGTTCTTGTTTCCAAAAATGAGATAACGGGCGGCACTGCTCTGACACAGGGCGAAAGAGACCTGTTGCCCGCCGCGTATGCGATAAGATTTCTTATGCAGGCGGCTTGCGGCGTCAGCCTTAATCTGAAAAAAGACAAAGCGGAGCTGATGAAACCCGTTCTCGACGCTTTTCCGGATGCGGAATACGTTGCGGAACTGATGAAACTTGAAAAGAAAGCCGATCCGAAGACTGTAAAGAAACTCGGAAAACGATTTGCCGAGGTGGCGGGCTCGTACGACGGACATATATTTTTCTCCGGGCTTATGCGCCGATTCTCCGACGCGACCGCACCTTTGAAAGAACCCCGCGGAAGAAAAGCACGAGAAAGGATAAGCCGCAAACTTAAAAAATTGGGCTATGAGGGTTCGTATCCTTATTTCAGAAAAGAAAAGGGCGGCACGTTCCGTTACATCGCTTTTGCCGAATACCGCCGCATAAAAAACGGCAGAGACGGACTTCGCGCGTTGCTCCGCTGCGGCGCGATGCAGGCAAGCCGCGACGGCACGGCTTACGGTGTGCCTTTTGAAAAAAGCAGGATATACGATACGGCTTTCGTTTCGGAGGGACGCAACATTTCTCTTGAAACGGTGGACCTCGACACAGACACGGAAGAGTTTATAAACGAGACTTTGGAAACCGCCGACGCTCTGTTTGACGGCATAAAAATTCCCAGAGCCTATGCAAAGACGCATAAGCACCTGCGAACATCGTATAAACGTTCCGTATTCCAATCCTTTTGGACGGGGCTTCTCGTCTTTATCGTTTCGGGCGCGCTTTTTTCGTGTGTGCTGACCGCATTGATTGCGGGAATAGCGACGGGAATAGCCGCGATATACAGCGTTGCTTCGGGCGACCTCGGGTACGTCGGATGGTTTATCTGGGCGCGTGGAAGTTGGCTCGACGTAGGGCTTATAATCTTCATTATATCGGGCGCTGTATTTGCGAAGAGCGTTCGCTTGTCGATGACAAAACCGTTAAAGATAAGAATTAAAAAGTATAAAAACAAGGCAAAATAAAGGAGTTCCCAAAATGAATATCAGTCAAACGCAGGCAGCGCTCGGGGGAACCGAGTTTGAAACGCTGTTCGCAAAACTTTACGGCAAAGAAAACGTTCCCGCACAGAAAGAACGTTACATAAATCTGCTCCGACAGTATGAAAAAACGTTCGGAGATGCTCAGGTCAGCCTTTTCAGCGCACCCGGAAGAACCGAGATCTGCGGCAACCATACAGACCATAACTACGGAAAAGTTCTTGCGGCAAGCATTAACCTTGACTGTGTGTGCGTTGCGGCGAAAAACGATGAGAACGTTATCCGCATAACCGATATAACTTACAGAGAATCGTTTGCGATAGACCTTTCCGACCTTGAAAAAGTTCCCGGCGAGAGAGGTTCGGTCGGCTTGATAAAAGGTATAGCGAAAGCGCTCAAAGATTTCGGACACACTCTCGGCGGCTTTAATGCGTGCGTGACTTCTTCCGTCATTCGCGCGGCAGGCGTCAGCAGTTCCGCATCTTTTGAAATGCTTATCTGCTCCGTTATCAATGAGCTTTACAACGGCGGAAAAATAGATACCGTTACTTATGCGAGAAGCGGTCAGTATGCCGAAAACGTATATTGGGACAAAGCGTCGGGACTTCTTGACCAGATGGCGTGCGCGGTCGGCGGAATGATAACGATAGACTTTGAAGACCCGACAAAGCCCGTTGTTGAGAAAATCGACTTCGACTTTGCAAAACAAGGGTATAATCTTGTTATAGTAAACACGGGTAAGAGCCATGCGGACCTCAATGCGGATTATTCGTCCGTTCCGTCCGAAATGAAGAGCGTGGCACAGGTTCTCGGGCACGATGTCTGCCGCCGTATAACAGTTAAAGATATAGAAGAAAATCTTTCCGCTCTCCGCGAAAAAGTCGGAGACAGGGCCGTACTTCGCGCGCTTCATTTCTTGGCGGAAGACGACCGCGTTGACGCTCAGATAAAAGCGCTTAAAAACGGCGATTTCAATGCGTTTTTGCAGAACGTTACGGCGTCGGGCAACTCTTCGTGGAAATGGCTTCAAAACTGCTATTCTCCCGCCAATTACAAGGAACAGGGCATTACCGTTGCGCTTGCGTTCACTGAAATGTATTTGGCAAAACTCGGCAAGGGCGCGTGCCGTGTTCACGGCGGCGGGTTTGCAGGTGTTATTGCCGTATTCCTGCCCTCCGAAAATGCCGACGATTATATCAGTTATATCGAGGGACTTCTCGGAAAAGGCAACGCCTATAAAATGAGCATACGCGATTACGGCGCGGTTTGTCTTAACAAACTTATCTGATTTTTTCCGAAAAAACCGTTTTTTGAAAGGAGACAAAACCCTATGAACAATAAAAAGAGGGGAATACTTGTCTGCGTGGCGCTGACGCTTGTTTCGGCTCTCGTGCTTGTATCATGTTCCGAAACGGTGACGTTCAAAAACGATGATGTGACTCAAAATCCGACGAAAGTTTCTGTTTCTTCCGAAAAGGTGGGAAAAGAAGTTTTCGGGCTGAAAAAACTTTCGGACGGAGAAATAAAGAATGTTTCCGTCGCGCTGACTCCCGAAAATATTTCAAAGGACGGAATTTGGAAAGAACACGCTTTTGCGGTTGTTGAGCGCGAAACCGATGCGACGGTGCTGACTTTCAGCCTGCCTTTCAGAAGAGAAGACGATGTTGACTTCTATGAAACGTTCCGTGAATCGGACAGCGTTCAGTATGCTTCCGATAAACGGACGATATTCTCCGTTGCGCTCGGAACGGAAAGCGAAAATTACGTTTCAGTTCTTTACGTCGCGGATAAAAACGAGGTCAGACTTCTTCCGTGGGGACTGTATATGGTTGCGGGCGAACGCTTTGTTTATCTCGAAAATGATGCTTCCTCCGGCAAAAACAGAAAGATATGTCTTTACAGCCTTGACGGGGATTTTGAAAAGACCGTTGCGGGCGAAACGAGCGTGGACACCGTTTGTTACGTCAGCGATTCAAAACTCTTTTACGCCTGCGCCGAAAAGGGCGAGAGCGAGGACGAAAAAGAACTGAATTACAGAGTCTACCGCTATGACCTCGAAACCGAGGAACAAACGCAGTTGACTGAGTTCACCGCCTACTATATAACGGGCATGGACGATTCCCGCATTATCTGCTACGGAGCGGACGGGGAAAAAATTGTAAATTATTAAAGCTAAAAGTTTAATAATTAAATTTGGGGCTGTAAAAAAACACAAGTTTTTTTACAGCCCCTGTTTATATACCTTGTTTTAACCTTTGACGCTCGGTATTTTTTTTGCTACGAAATAGAAAATTCTCATTGCATCGACTATATCGACGTTTTCGTCGTCGTTTGTGTCGCAGCCGGCAAGCGCTTCATCCGGAAGAGGCGCTTTCTTCGCAACGTGATAGAATACAAGCATTGCGTCTGTTATATCGACCTTTCCGTCGCCGTCCGCGTCGCCGTAAACGACGGTTGCGCCGCCTATCGGATAGCACGGATAACCGCCCCAATCGGGAGTGGAGAATCCCGCGGAGAAGCTCGGTTCATAATATACGGTCAAACCGCTCTTTTCAGGCAGGTATTCGGACGGAACGAACCCGTCCGAGATAAATGCGTTTCCGTGAAATGTCAACTTTTCCAATGACGAACATTTATCAAAAGCGTTCTTACTGAGCGAGGTCAGACTTCTCGGCAGAGAAACCTCTTTCAGGGAGGTGCAGACGCCGAAAGTTCTTTGCGGGAGTTCGGTCAAGCCCTCATTGATTGTCGCGCTTTCAAGCTCGTAACAGCCCGAAAAAACGAACAATCCGAGACTTTTCACGCTTGACGGAACGGTTATGCTTTTGAGTTTGCCGCACAAAAAGAAAGCCGCCGCGTCTATCTTTTCAATCGTGTCGGGGATAATTATCTCCGTCATTTTTTTACATTCCGCAAACGCGTAATCGCCTATCTCCGTTACGCTTCCGTCCGCGGGTATCCCGCTCGTGTCCGTTCCGCAGACAAGCAGTTTTTTTGCCGTGTCAACAAGGCAACCGCTCGTTATAACATATCTTTCGTTTCCTTCTTCCAGCGTGACTACGGCATTTTCACACCAAACAAACGGATTTACGCCTATCCGCGTCACGTTTTTCGGAATTGCGGAAAAAGCCGCCTTTCGGCAGTTGTTGAACGCAAGGGAGCCTATCTCTTCAAGCGTTTCGGGGAATATTACGCTTTCAAGAGAGCTGCAACCGTTAAAAGCGTAATCTTTTATCCTTATGAGAGAGGACGGGATGTTCACGCTTTTCAGATTCGAGCACAGCGCGAACGCGTTTATTCCTATTTCAGTCAATGTTTCGGGAAGATTGATTTTTATTATGTTTTTGTTCCCGTAAAACGCTTTTTCTCCTATCTTCGCAACCTCATATCCTCCCAAAACGGACGGAACGGTCACCTCGCTGCCCGCGGAAGCCGAAACTTCGACAACGGTCGCCTTTCCGTTTTCGATTTCATAATCGAAAACTCCGCTTTGCGCCGCGTTTGACGGTATCCCCGCCAGAGGAGCAAGCCCGACGGCGACGAACACCGCGATTGCAAAAGAAATGGCTTTTTTCATCTTTTCATTCCTTTCGTTTTTACTCATTTTGTTTTTCAAACAGAATTATAGCACCTGTTTGCGGAAATGTAAAGTATGATTTGATAAATTTTCGGGGATTTACAACTTTTTGAAAAGCTGTCGCCGTTTTTCGCGGACATTCCGGCGGAGGTCGGATCAAAAAGCAGATAAGGGAGAAACTGTAAAAAATACCACTGCCGGTTATTATGCGGCATATCAACTGAAATTGCAGGTAGATATCGAAAAGGTCATAGAGATCTCAGACCCGATATATGCGTTTTGCGATGTTTTGAAACATATCGACCTAAAAATATCTTGCCGATAAGGAAAGCGAAACATGCCGCAAAAGATATAATTCCGAAACATTGCTGAAAGTTATACTGTTCGCATTTATGGAATTCGGATATGTTTCAGTCCGAGAAATCGTAAAACTATGTAAAAACGGCATACGGTTTATGTGACTTTTTCGGTATGATCCCGTTCCGGACAACACATCAAAATATGCGGAGAAGAGAGAAACGGTTCCTCAAAGACGGACAATGACGCGGCTTTTATGTGAATAAGGGCAACTTGAATTATCATGAAGTGGTTCGAAAAAATCATCTTTGAGATGTCCGCACCGGCGGAGCACGTAACAATGATAGATGCCGGAACCGAATTTATCTTGAAAAAGGCGAAAAAGGGTTGTTTGCGTAACATCACGGTTTCCGCCTTTTTGCGGTTCGGGTGTTTTTAACATTCCCGATATCTTTACGCCCATTCGCCGTTGATAAATATTGGTGTCGCTTTGCCGTTCTTGTAGCCTGTTATGCGCATATCGGGTGCGCCGACCATGAAATCAACGTGAATAACGCTGTCGTTCAGGCCGAGTTCGCGGCATTGGTCGAGCGTCAGGTTTTCAAAGTTTTCAACGCAGTCCGCAAAGCCCATGCCCATCGCGATATGGCAGCTTGCGTTTTCGTCAAAGAGCGTTTCGTAAAACAGCACGCCGCTGTTGTTTATCGGACTGTTGCACGGGATAAGCGCAAGTTCTCCTATATATGACGCGCCCTCGTCGGTCGTCAGCATCTTTCCGAGAAGTTCTTCTCCCTCTTCCGCTTTCCACGCAACGGCTTTGCCGTCCTTGAAGTCGATATGAAAGTTGTTGATGATGTGTCCCTGATAGGAAAGCGGCTTTGTGCTTACAACTCTGCCCTCCGCTTTGCCTTTCATCGGGCTTGTGAATATCTCCTCTGTCGGGAGATTCGGGTTGAATACCGTTCCCGAAAGCGTTTTGTCGCAGCCGCCGTGCCAAACGCCCTGCGGCATAAGACCTACCCTGAAATCCGTTCCGTTCGAGGATTTATACTCTATCGTATCAAACTTGCAGTTGTTAAGGAACCTACTCTTTTCGGCAAACGTCTTGTTGTGCGCTTCCCATGCGGCTGCGGGGTCGTTGTCCTCCGTTACGCGGACGGAAGCCAATATCTGCGCCCAAAGCTTTTCGACCGCAACACTCTTTCTGTCGTTCGGAAATACCTTTTTTGCCCAAGCCACGGTGGGAACCGCCGCTATCGTCCATTGATGTCTGTTTTCGATCTTGTCGCGGTACGGTTTCATAACCTTTGAAACCGCGATATTCGCCTTTTGCAGTTTATCCACATTAACACCCTTGATCCCGTCGGGATCTTCGCCTATAAGGTGAATGCGGCAGGGCAGTTCTTCCGTCATCAACTGCATTTTTGCCTTTTGCCATTCGGGAACTTCGGAAAGCGATTTGAGAGTTCTGTTTTTGTAGGAGAGTTTCGTTATCGGCTGGCAACGCCATTCAACGGAAACGCAGCTTGCTCCCGCCTTGTAGCATTCGTCAACAACAAGCGGAGTAAATTCGTAAAGTTCCGCTTCGGAGTAAACGATGACTTTTTGTCCTTTTTGAACGTTTGCGCCGACGCGCGCTATGAGTTTTGCATATTTTTTCAAAAGAGTTTTTTTCATTTTTGCTGTCTCCTATGTGATTTTAATCTACTTTTACAAACGCTATATCGGAGATTCCGACAAGGAAATTTTCCGCATGACTTCCGCTGTTCGCTATCGTTATGCGTGTCACTTTCGTGATTTTTGTACCCTTTTCGTAAAAAGCGGCAAGCGGGATATAAACGGTCATTGTTTTTCCGGGGTCGAGCGCCATGCGGAATGGGATCTCTACCCTTGCAAGCCCCGCATCGACCGCGACCGACATGGACGTTATGAAAGACGCGGTATTGTTTGTCATTGTTACGGCGATATGCGTGCTGCCCGCCAATTCGGACGCATTGAGGTGTCCGAGGTCTTTTAATCTGAACTTTGCAACGTTGTTTGCGTCGCGCAGGTCGAGTTGGATATTTCCGTTTTCAAAGCCGATAACGGCATTCCCCGATGTCTTTGCAACGGCATTGTAATCATCTTCCGAAATTCCGCCTTCGGCAAAAATGCTGTGAACCGCCGAGTTGTCAACGCTTTTCGCATAAACGGTTTTTATGACGGTCTCTTCGTTTATTTTTATATTCAGGTCTTGTCTTGCTTCACGGCAGTTGACTGTGAGCGTATATTTTGATATGTTTTCATTTACCGCCGTTTCTGCCGTTTCTTCGCCGTTTACGGAAACGGAAGCGCCTTTCGGAGCGTAGACAGTAACATAACGGATGTAGAAAAGCGTGTCGTTCGAGTCCGTAACGACGGATATGAGCGGCGCGTTTTCGTCAAACGTCAGAATGTCTTCATAAGTCTTTGTAAGTATTTGTTTATATGCTTTTTGGCTGTCGGAATAAACTCCGTCTATCTGCGTGTCGAGCGCGTTTTTTGCGTTGGAGTAATACAACCCCATTAATTCGTTGATGAGTGCGTCCGAATAGATGCCCGCTTTTTCCGCCGCGGTCTTCAACTGCTGTTCTCTTGTTGTCAACAGTTCATAGTATTCGCCGCCCTCGCGCAGATAGCGCAGGCGTATGCTTTCGCAGATAATGTTGTCGTTTGTTATGCCTTTGCCTTTTTGCCCGGGGTAGAAGAATGTCGCTCCGCCGCCTCGGGGATCCCATATTTCTCCGGGGAGGAAGCAGTAAACATCGTTCCACATATCCCTGCACAATGTCAGATTTTCTTCTTTATATGAATCAAAAGTGCCCGAATGGTATATCGACCATATAAGCATGCCGTCAAAGTCAAATTCTTTTGTTTCGGAGAAGTGCGCCATTGTGTATGCCAGCGAATTGTCGGCTATCTGCCCCGACTCGTTTTCGTAACGCCACATCGTTGCGCCCGTTTCCTTTATTCTCCGTCTGAGGTCGGCATTATGCGCGGGAACATCGCTCAGACACCAGAATTTCAGATGCCCGAGAAGCCCCATCTGCACCGAGTTCGTGGGGCAAAGGTCTTTCAGGTCGGGAATAAATTCGTTAAGGTAATCAAGATATGCGCAGATATCGGGCACCATGCTCGAATTCGGCTCGTCGCGCGTGTAAATGTAGCATCTGTCGAGAACCCCGTTCTCGCGCAGTATGTCACAGATGACTTTTAATCGTTCCAGCTGCCACAGATCGATGTTCAGACAAGTGATCCTGTCATCGGCTTTGAGCGAATCAACAATATAATTAGCGTATTCTTCGTCCGTTTCAAAGTCCCAATGTCCTTTTGCAAGCGTGGACGGCGTAAATCTGCTTCTGAGCAGCTTTTCACGCAGATCCGTTTCAAGTTCGTGCCATTCCTCTTCGGGAAGACCGGGAAACTCTTCTCTTACTCTGACGAACACTGCGCCGTAAGTGTCAAGAGAAGCTTTTAGAGGAATATCAACGTCAAGAACATTTATTTCAACGGGAATATCAAATTTTGTCCCTCCGAAAGAGACCGTCACAACGCCCGTGTAAAGCCCCGCTTCCGTTCCGAGAGGCACTTCCGCGTCGAACCAAAGCGCGCAGTTATGCCCGACTTCGGTCTTAAACTCGTCCGCAACTTTGTCCGTCGGAATAAGCCCGTCGGGGTAATATGTATTCTCCGAAATCGTCGGAATGGGGTGGAAGTATTCTCTGTAAGCGGAAAAACAGCCGTCGGGGAGAGTCTCTCCTTTTTCATTTGAAAAGGAACCGACCTCAACGCTTATTTTTCCTATCTCGGAAACTTTGTCCCTGAAAATGAACTGTGCGCTTCCGAGGTCGTTTCTGCCTATGTCGAAGCGGAATTTTTTGTCCATGGTCTTCGGGATTTCTTCGCTACGTTCGAGTTTGACGGAAGACGGAATGATGCTTGCGTAAACATCGCCGCTGACAAAAGCGTATTTGTCGGAACGGACGGAAACCTTACATCCGCAAACGGACAGTGCAAGCGATAAAAGCAGAATGAGAGCGACGGCTTTTTTCATGGTTTTCATCCTTTCAAAGTGTTTCGGACGCTTTCCGAGACGTCGTTGTACGAATAAAGAGAACCTATTACAAGAACAGGTTTTTTATATGAAAGGGCGATCTTAACACCCTCTTTTATACTGTTTGCGGCGCGCGCGTTTGCCCCCGCTTCGCAAAACTCTTCCGCAAGCGCTTCCGCGGGGAGCGCGCGCGGAGACGGCGGCGCGATACATATCACACGGTCGGCGATCTTTGCAAGTTCTTCCGCCATTTCGCCGTGCGCCTTGTCCGCAAGAATGCCGACAAGCAGATTTATCTTTTTATCCCCGAAATATGCGCGGACGCTTTCGACCGCCGCGCGGACGCCCTGCGGATTGTGTCCGCCGTCATAAAGCACAACGGGTTCGTCCGCTATCTTTTCAAACCGCGCCTGCCAAACGGCGGAGGAGAGTCCGTCTTTGACCGCCGTTTCGGAAATTTCAAAACCGTGCTTTCTCAAAACGTCAATCGCTGCCAGCACCGTTGCCGCGTTGGCAGGCTGATAAAGCCCGAGCAGGCGAATAAAATATTCTTTGCCGTCAAATTCAAATTCCGTTCCGTCAAGCGTTGTCGAAAGTATTTTGAGCAAATCGGGATTTTTGACCGTCAGTTCCGAATGTTTTTCTTCGCACTCTTTTTCTATGACGGCAAGAGCTTTTTCATCGTTGCCGCCGTAAAGCGCGGGACAGTTTTCTTTGATTATACCTGCCTTTTCCCATGCGATTTTTTCTATCGTGTCGCCGAGGATTTCGGTGTGATCGAACGCTATGCCCGTTATGACGGAAAGCAGGCTGTTTTTTATCACGTTGGTCGAATCGTATCTGCCGCCCAGCCCGACTTCAAGCACAACTATGTCGCACTTTGTCTCGTAAAACCACAAAAATGCCGCGGCGGTGATGAAATCGAAAGACGACGGCGGCGTTTTCATCGTGTCTGCCTTTTGTCTTACCCTCAAAAAAAGGTCGTTTATGTCGTCCTCCGCTATCGGAAGTCCGTTAACCCGTATGCGGTCGTTGAAAACGACAATGTAAGGCGATGTGTAAAGCCCGACTTTATACCCCTGCTTTTGAAGCACGGAACTCATCATCGAGCAAAAAGAGCCTTTGCCGTTCGTGCCCGCAACATGGATAAACCTCAGTTTGTCCTGCGGATTGCCGAGCAGAGAAAGCAATTCTTTTTCGCAATCCGTGCCGAAGCGTGAACCTACCAGACGCAGTTGTTCAAGATATTTTTCGTTTTTCTCGTTCATTTTGTTTCACCTCTGAGCCGTCCGAAAAACGCTCTTGCGCCGCTGTTCAGAACCACCAGCCGAATTATAACGGTTATCGCCGTGTAATTTATCGCAAAGGACGGAAGTCTGCCAATCACATAAAGATAAAACGGCGTGCCCTTTGCGTACCACAGCCACAGTCCGAATGATGTCACGAGTGCCGACCCGACAGCCGCGGCGGGAATTATCGAAAGAAACAGACGCAACGTCAGCGGCAGTTTTACAAAAACGTAATTGTAAAAAATGCCCGAAAGGAACGCGGTCAGCACAAATCCGAGCGTGACCACGGGATTTATCGTATATCCCGCAAGAACGCAACCCAAAAGATCGGCAATAAGAGCGGTTATCGCGCCCGCGACAGGCGAAATATAAATTGACGCGAATATGACGGGCAACGCACCGAGACCTATCCGTATCGCAGACCCCACGGGTATCATGACGAATTTGTCGAGAACGACCGTCATTGCGATGCAAAGTCCCATGACCGCGAGCGTCTTGGGTGAGAAGAGAGTTGTTTTGATGTTTGTTTTCATAAAAGCCTCCTTTCCCGTTTTGCCACAAAAAGGAGGCGCAAAAAACGGCGAAAGATAACACGGAACAAGTCCCGCGCACCAAGCGCCGCAGTGTATCTCCGAGATTGCACAACAGCGGGATGCGAACGCAAAACCGCGTCGCTCTCTGCGACTTCGTCCGCGGACAACTCCCTGTTCCGACGGCACTTCAAGTGTTCTGAAAACACTAACGCTCTGCGTTCTACTCTGTTAAAAAATATATTTTTCATGGGGATATTGAAAACCTTCGAATCTTAAGCTGAACGTGCTCAACTTAAAAAGCAGAAGTTTTCTCTGTCCCTCTGAAATACGATTTGATTTTGTCGGGCTGTGTATATTCAGTCTAACTTTGAGAACCGACGGTTATCTTTTTCCAAGTGTCGCCCTCTTTGACATACACTTCTCCGTCCGACCCGACAGCCCATGCATCGGTGTATTGCGGTTCAACGGCGAAATTGCCTTTTTCGTCGATATATCCCCAGCCTTTTTCGGTTTTCACCGCGGCATAGCCGTTTTCAAAACTTTCGGCATCGAGGAAAACGCCTTTTATCAACTGTTTGCCGTAAATGTTGACAAACGACCACGAACCGTTTTTGCAGACTGGAAGAAAACCCGACGAATAATACTTGATATTTTCATAAGAAAATGTTCCGAGTTCTTCTCCGTCAAGTCCGATAAGTCCGTATTTCCCGCTTTTTTTGACTGCAGCAACGCCGTCCGAGAACGGCTCTGCGTTTTCGTATGCAGGCTCGACAAGCCATTTTTTGTCAATAACGGCTTTGCCTTTGTTGTTCGTGCTTTCGAAAAATTGAAGAAAGCCCCATTTACCGTCTTTGCAGACCGCCGCATACCAATTACGTTTTCCGTCGGTCGAATACTCGGTCGCCGCTCTTGCGTCGTCAAATTCGGCTTCCGTCAATGTCAGCGTTTTGCCGTTATATTTTGTTTTGTAATAATATTTTTCGCCCGAAAGCACGGGGTATATGTCGGTGTCCGACGATGTGACGAACTTTGCGCTGCGATAAATCACGCCGCTTTTTGCGGTTGCTTTTTCGTATGTTTTTGAAAAGTTTTCGCCGCTTTTTCCGAGCGTCAGGCAAAGAATGAGTATTACGAGCGCCGCCGCGGCGACGGCAAGCCACACAAAAAGTTTTGCGTTACGTTTTTCCTTTTTTCCGCGTGCCACGGCAAACACCTCCGTTTTCTTTTGGATATATAAGCATATATTTTAATTATTATAGCAGACGCGGGAGAAAAAAGCAATAGATTTTCGAATAAAAGCATTGACTTGACACAAAAATTATACTATAATGTATTAGTAAAAATTAACAAAAACAGGAGGCCTTTGATATGGAAGAAAGAGGCGGTATTTCCGTACAAACGGAACATATATTCCCGATAATCAAACGTTGGCTTTATTCGGACAAGGATATTTTTCTGCGTGAAATAGTTTCGAATGCAAGCGACGCGATAACAAAACTGCGTCATCTTTGCGCGATAGGCGAGGCGCAGGGAATAGACGAGTCCTGCTACCGCATAACCGTGACGCTTGACGAAAAGGCAAAGACCGTTTCCGTTGATGATAACGGCATAGGCATGACCGCAGACGAGGTCAGAAATTATATAAACAACATCGCGCTTTCCGGTGCGCTTGATTTCGTTAAAAAATACGAGGGTGCAAACGCCGAAAACGACGGTATAATCGGTCATTTCGGTCTCGGCTTTTACTCCGCGTTCATGGTTGCGGACAAGGTTACGATAGAAACAAAATCTTACACCGACGAACCCGCCGTTAAGTGGACGGGTGATCAGGACGGCAGTTTTGTTATGGAAGACTGCGAAAGAGCGGGACGCGGAACGAAAGTTACGATGTTCCTCACCGAAGAGGACAAAGAGTTCGGCACAAAAGCAAAACTGACGGGAATTCTTGAAAAGTATTGCGCGTTTATGCCGTTCCCGATATATCTCGAAATCGTCGGCGAGGAACCGAAAAAGGACAAGGACGGAAACGTTATTGCGCCCGAACCGATAAACGACACGCAGCCGCTGTGGCAAAAACAGGCTTCGGAATGTACGGAAGAGGATTATAACGAGTTCTATAAAAAGGTATTCAACGATTACCGTGAACCGATATTCCACATTCATTTGAACGCTGATTATCCTTTGAATTTCAAAGGGATTCTTTACTTCCCGAGAATGACGAGCGCATACGAGGGCATAGAGGGACAGATAAAACTGTTCTACAACCGCGTTTTCGTTGCGGACAACATCAAAGAGATAATTCCCGATTATCTGCTTATGCTCAAAGGTGTTCTCGACTGCCCCGAAATGCCGCTTAACGTTTCAAGAAGTTATTTGCAGTCGAACGCGTATGTCGCAAAAGTCAGCGCGCATATCGTCAAAAAAGTCTGCGACAAACTTGTTTCGATGCACGATACCGAGCCAGACAAGTTCAAGAAAGAATGGGATGAGTTGAAGACGTTTGTCAAATATGCGTCCATGCGTGACAGAAAAGTTTACGACAAACTCAAAGACATCGTTTTGATGGAAACCGTTGACGGCGATTATGTAAGCCTTAAAGAATATCTTGAAACCGCCCGCGAGAAAGACGGCAAAAAGGTTGTTTACTACGCAACCGACAAAAAACAGCAGGCTGTTTACATCAATATGTTCAAGAACGAGGGAATCAATGTTGTCGTTCTTGCCGACTTCATAGACAACAACTATATGAGCATAGTTGAGCAGAGCGAAGAAAAAGTCAAATTCCTGCGCATCGACGCGGAAGCGGACGCTCTGAAAACAGACGGCGAGTCAGCCGAGAACGAAAAGGTCAAGGAACTGTTTGCGAAGATAAGCGGAAACGATACGATGAAAATCACGTTCATGCCGCTTAAAGACACAAAGATTCCCGCGCTTCTCAATATCGACGAAGAAAGCCGCCGCTTCTCGGAAATGATGAAGATGTACGCCGCTGCGTCGAAGAAGATGCAGGAAGATCTGCCGCAGCAGGCAACGCTTGTTCTGAACACCGAAAACGCGCTTATCAAAAAACTTGAAACGAACTGCGAAAACGGTGCTTCCGATATTGACGAGGCTATTGCAAGACAGATATACACGCTTGCGCTTATCGGACAAAGACAGTTGACCGCCGCCGAGTTGGAATCATTCCTTGATAACAGTTACGGACTTCTCGAAAAATTATAAGCAAGCAAAAAAATATAATCAGGCATTTTCAACTTTTATAAAACGGACGGTGAAAAACTTGTGTTTTTCACCGTCCGTTGCTTTTTAATACTTCGATTTTTGTCGGGTTTTCCGCATTACTGCTGCAAGATTATCGCAATGTCGGAAAGTATGTCAAGAGCCTTTTCGAGAACGGCGTTGTTTGAATAAACGCCGACGTCGGCAACTTCGCAGCAGAGTTTTGCCAGGCGCAGTCTTTCTCTGATGTCGTCGGTCTCGACGGCGAGCGCAAGATACGATTTTGCAAGCAATGCGCAGGCTTCATCGTAGAACTCGAATTTGCCGAATCCGTGAGCTGCTACGGGTTCGAGCATTTCGATGACTTTGTCAAACTCGTTTGCCGAAAAACGCGCTTTTGCGGCGGTCAGCGTTTCTCCGTCTCCGTCTTGCGGCACAAGCACGGATATGGGCACATCAAGTCTGCCGGCAAGATATTCAAGCGTTCCTATCGACGGAACGGAAACCCCGTTTTCTATGCGGCTTATCATGTTGCGCGTGACCTTGTCTCCCGCAAGTTCGCTTTGCGTCATTCTCCGTGCGATACGCGCTTTTTTTAGCCTTTTTCCGAATTCGCTTTTATCCATGATTTTTTGCTCCTCTTTTACATTCCGAGGATATTATAGCAAACTAAATCTTGCTCTTTCGGGCTATACGGCAAATTTTTTGAAACGATATTCCGAACAAATTGTGTTGCGCGCTGCTTTTGATGATGGCAGAGACTTCCCGTCGGCTGGCAGACGGCGATTCGCCGCGAAAAAATCGCTCAAACGGTGGCTTTTCTTAAAAATCCGAAAGAAAATACTTGAAAATAATTATATTTAATGCTATAATATATATCATCACTCATTTTGCGATTTTGGCGCAGACGGGTGACACGGTGTCGGCGGCGACAGTGGGCTGTTGTGTTTGTTCAGCGCGAAAAGCAGCCCTCTTATCTGCTTGCGGCACCGACACAAAAGACAAAAAAAGAAAGGACGGCGGTTTCAGATTCAACTCAAATATATCGAATTGCAAGGTTTTAAGTCTTTTCCCGATAAAACCGTTATCTCTTTCGGTGACGGCATAACCGCCATAGTGGGACCCAACGGCAGCGGAAAAAGCAATATCGCGGACGCCGTTCGCTGGGTCATGGGCGAAACGTCTTCAAAGACTTTGCGCGGACAGAAAATGGAAGACGTCATTTTTGACGGAACCGCCATGCGCAAACCGCTCGGTTTTGCCGAGGTCTCGCTTGTTCTGGACAATACGGACAGAACGCTTGACATCGAATATGACGAAGTTGCGATAACCCGTCGTTATTACCGTTCGGGCGAAAGCGAATATTTCATTAACCGTTCCGACGTCCGTTTACGCGACATTCAGGAACTTTTGAGAGATACCGGTCTCGGAAAAACGGGCTATTCCATAATCGGACAGGGCGCGATAACAGAAATAATCGCGGCAAAGTCCGCCGACAGACGCGTGCTTTTCGAAGAGGCGGCGGGTATTTCGAAGTTCAAGCACAAAAAAGACGAAAGCGTTCGCAGACTTGCGCAGACGCAGGACAATATAACCCGTATCAAAGATATAACTTCCGAACTTGAAGCAAGGCTCGGACCTCTTGAAAAGCAGTCGCAGAAAGCAAGAAAATATCTTGCGCTCCGAGAAGAGCGAATGGGACTCGAACTGACGCTTTGGACAAACAGGCTCGACGCCATAAAAGAAATTCTTGCCAACGCGGAAAAACAGACCGAGGAACTCCGTGCAAGTTACGAGAAGACGGAACTTGACCTGCAACAGACCGAAACAAAGGTCACGGAACTTTCCGCACAGGGTGAAGCGCTTACTGCGGAAATTGAGCGGATAAGAGCCAAAAACAAGGAAAAAGAAGAGATAGTCCAGCAGAAAAAAGCGCAGATACTCGTTGCCGAAAACGATATTTCGCACGCAAAAAAAGATATAGAGAAAATGACGGAGTCTCTCGGCAAGACCGACGAAGATGCCGAAAAGAACGCTGTCCTTGAAAAGGCGCATCTTGACGAGATCGCGGCGCTTGAAAAGAAACTTGCGGAAAAGGACGCAGAACTCGGACTTCTTGAAAAAGAAGCCGCCGAAGCGGAAGCGGAAAAGACCGCTGCCGCACAGACGGAAGCGCAGATAAATGCGGAACTTGCGAAACTGAACGATTCGCTGACGTTTCTGAAAGTCCGTCTCGGTTCTCTCGAACAGGCGGAGCAGACACGTTCGGAATATATAAAAGAGCGTTCGCAGGACATTGAGGACGCAAAGGCGCGAATGAGGTCCATCGAAGCGTCGCGCACCGAGACCGAAAAAAAGATAGCGGACGCAAAGGCGCTGCTGCAAGAAAATGAAAACGTTACGGGCGGTTACGACGTCAAGTTGAAATCCGTCACGGAAAAACTGACGTCCGTCAGAACGGAACTCGGCGCAAAGGCGTCCGAACTCGACAAATATCTGAACCGCCGTCAGATACTCTCGGATATGGAAAAACATTACGAGGGTTTCCAGAACAGCGTTAAGGCTGTTATGACAGAATCTTCCCGCGGTACGCTGCTCGGTATAGAGGGTACGGTTTCGGAACTTATCGAAGTTCCCGCAGAGTATACGACAGCCGTTGAAACGGCGCTCGGCGGAACGCTTCAAAACATTGTCACAACCGATGAAAGAAGCGCAAAGAACGCAATAGCGCTGCTCAAAAACAGAAATCAGGGGCGCGCAACGTTCCTGCCTCTTTCCAACGTTCGCGGCGAACGGTTAAGACTTGACAAACTCGAAAACGAATACGGCTTTGTCGGACTTGCGGTCGATCTTGTAACTTACGACAAAAAATACGACGGCGTTATGACCTCTCTTCTCGGCAAGACCGTGGTCTGCGACGACCTTGACTGCGCGACAGCCATTGCAAAGAAAAACGGTTATGCGTTCAGGTTCGTAACGCTTGACGGGCAACTTGTCAATGCGGGCGGCTCTCTTACGGGCGGTTCGGCGGCACGGAATTTCGGTATTCTTTCACGCCGCAACGAGATAGAAGAACTTGCTGCGCTTTGCGAAAAACTTGAAAAGACCATAGACGGGCTTGAAGAGCGCGAACATAAACTCACCGCAGAGAAAAATTCAGTCGAGGCTTCCGTTGAGGGAGTGCTTGCCGAAAGCCGCAGACTTGAAACCGAACTTGTGCGTTTGAACGGTGACGCGGCGCACTATCGCGAATATGCCGAGAATATGGCGCAGCAGGAAAGTTTGCTGAAACGCGAACTTGAATCGCTTGCGGCGGCACGCGGCAGGGAAGCCGACGAAAGAGCTCTGCTCGAAAAGAAGTCGGCGGAGACAGAAAAAGAGATAGCGGCGGAAACCGAAAAACTTTCCGCGAATGCGTCCCAAACAAGACAGGCGGACGCTGCGCTTGCGGAAAATACAGAGAAAAAACACGGTATTTTGCTTTCGAAAGCTGATATATCAAACTCCGTCGAAAACATTTCCGCGCAGATAGCGCGATTGCATGAAGAAGAACGGCTCCGCTGCGAAAACGCGGAAAAGATACGCGCCGACATAAAAACGCTTGAAGAACAGATATACGCATACGAACAGGTTATAGTCGTTCTTAACGGCGAACTTGAAGATTTCGGCAGAGAAAGCGCCGCGGACGAATTGCTTATCGGCGAAAAAATTGCCGCGAGAGCGCACCTCGAACAGCAGGCGAACACCTTGCGCCGTTCGGAAAAAGACCTCTACGATATTCGCGAAAAACTTTCGAGGGAGATAGAAAAGCAGTCCACAAAACTCGAGGGAGTGAGCGAGGAAAAAGAGACGCTGACTTCAAAGATCTGGGAAGAGTACGAATTGACGCTCTCCGAAGCAAGGGAACACCGCGTGGAGATCGAAGACGTTGCGGAAGCGCAGAAGAAAGTTTCTTCCATAAGGGCATCGATGAAAGCTCTCGGAGAAGTAAACCTCGGCGCGGTTGACGAATATATCGAGGTCAAGGAACGTTACGACAGGCTTTCCGAACAGGTGAACGACCTTGTTAAGGCAAAAGAGGGGCTTGAAAAAGTCATAGACGAACTGACGGCGAGAATGAAAGACGTTTTCAAAGAGCAGTTCAAAGTCATCAACGAGGAGTTTGAAAAAGTCTTCCGCGAACTGTTCAACGGCGGCAGCGCAAAACTTGAACTCGAAGACCCCGAAAACATTCTCGAATCGGGCATAGATATATACGTCGCACCTCCGGGCAAGATAATAAAGCATCTGTCCTCTCTTTCGGGCGGCGAACAGTCGCTTACGGCGATAGCGTTGTATTTTGCGATACTGACGATACGACCCGCACCTTTCTGCCTGCTTGACGAGATAGAAGCGGCGCTTGACGACGTTAACGTTGTGCGGTATGCGGAATACCTGCACCGTCACGACAAGACGCAGTTCATCGTTATCACGCACCGTCGCGGAACGATGGAAGCGGCAAACAGACTTTACGGCGTTACGATGAAAGAAAAGGGTATATCGAGAATCCTTGCCATCGACGTCAGCGAAATAGAAAAACATATCTGAAAAGGAATCGAAAATGGGATTTTTCAGCAAAATAAAAGAGGGTCTCAAAAAGACCCGCACATCAATAGGCGAGGGCTTCAATTCCGTCTTTTCCGTGTTCCGAAAGGTTGACGAGGACTTTCTCGAAGAACTTCTGGAACTGCTTATTATGGCGGACGTCGGTTACGAGACCTCGGAGCGCATTATAGACGAACTCCGCAAAAAGGCGAAACTCGAAAATCTTAACGATTCGGAAAGCGTCAAAGCGGCGCTTGCGGAGATAATCGCCGAATCCATGCGCGGCGGCAACGACCTGAATATTTCGACAAAACCGTCGGTCATTCTTGTCGTAGGTGTCAACGGCGTCGGAAAAACCACCACGATAGGCAAACTTGCGCACCGTCTTTCCGAAAGAGGCAAAAAGGTCATTATCGGCGCGGCGGACACGTTCCGTGCGGCGGCGATAGACCAGATAGCGGTCTGGGCGGAAAGAAGCGGAACGGATATTGTCAAACATAAGGACGGCGCGGATCCCGCGGCGGTCGTGTACGACACGATAGCGGCGGCGAAAGCGAGAAACGCCGATGTCATAATATGCGACACGGCGGGCAGACTTCACAACAAAAAGAACCTTATGGGCGAACTTGAAAAAATAACGCGCGTCATCGACCGCGAACTGCCCGACGCGGACAAGGAGATTCTTCTTGTTCTTGACGCGACGACGGGACAGAACGCCATCGAACAGGCAAAGGACTTCAAAGAGGCGGTCGGCGTTACGGGCGTTGCCCTGACAAAACTCGACGGCACGGCAAAGGGCGGCATAACCATTGCCGTTAAAGATGTAACGGGTGTTCCCGTTAAACTCGTCGGCGTGGGCGAGGGTATGGACGACCTGCAATATTTTGAGCCCGACGCATTCGCAAAGGCGCTTGTCGGCATAGAGGACGCGGAATGAAACAAAAGGTTTTGCTTGCGTCAAACAACGCGCATAAGATAAAAGAGATACGAGCCATTCTCGGCGATTTTTTCGATATTGTTTCCCTGCGTGAGGCGGGCGTCGAATCCGACCCCGAAGAAACGGGAAAAACATTTGAGGAAAACGCCCGCATAAAAGCCGTGGCTGGCATGAAAGCAAGCGGAATGCCGTGCATTGCGGACGACAGCGGACTTGAAGTTCTTGCGCTTGACTGCCGCCCCGGAGTTATGAGCGCACGGTATTCGGGCAGTCACGGAGACGATGCTGCAAACAACGAAAAACTGCTTGCGGAACTTGCGGATAAACCGGACCGTTCCGCACGTTATGTGTGCGTTATCTGCATGGCGTTTCCCGACGGACGTGAACTTGAAGCGCGCGGAGAATGTTACGGTGAGATTTTGAAAGAGAAGCGCGGAAACGGCGGCTTCGGTTACGACCCCTTGTTTTACTTCCCGCAGTTCGGCAAAACGTTTGCAGAGATCTCTGCGGAAGAAAAAAACGAAGTCAGCCACAGAAATGCGGCGCTTAAAGCATTTGAAAAACTATGGGAGAAAGAAATAAATGACAAGTAAACAGAGAGCGTATCTTCGCGGTCTTGCAAATACTGCGGAAACGATACTTATAATAGGCAAAGACGGCGTGACGGACAATGTTCTGAAACAGGCGGACGACGCGATAGAGGCAAGGGAGATAATCAAACTCAAATGCCTTGAAACCTCCATGATGACCCCGCGTGAAGCGGCGGAGGAGATAGCCGCCGAGATAAAAGCGGAAGTGGTTCAGGTGATAGGCTCGAAAGCCGTGCTTTACCGTCCGTCGAAAAAACCGAAGATAGTTCTTCCCAAATGAGAACGGGACTTTTCGGGGGGACTTTCAACCCCGTCCACAACGGTCATATCGCCGCGATGAAAGCGTTTTGCGAAGCGGCAAAACTCGACCGACTTATAATCATGCCCACGGGAACGCCGCCGCATAAGCGGTTTGAGCGTGAGGTGTCGGACGCGGACAGGCTCGAAATGCTGAAACTTGCGGCGGGCACGCTCGGCGAGGTCAGCGATTACGAAATGAAAAAAGAGGGAAAAAGTTACACGGTCGAAACGCTCGAATATCTGAAAAGCGTTTACCCGAACGATGATTTTTTCCTATATATGGGTTCCGATATGCTTCTCGGATTCGAGACCTGCTGGAAACGCACGGAAGACATAATGAAAATGTGCTCGATAGTCGCGCTTTCCCGTACGGGAGACGATATTGAAAAACTGAAAGCGTATGCCGAACATCTGAAAAAGGATTACTGCGCAAAAGCCGAGGTTTACGGGTATGAACCGTTCGTCGTCAGTTCGTCGCAGGTGCGCGGAATGATTTCCGCGGGGGAGGATGTCTCCGCGCTCGTTCCCAAAGCGGTCTGCGATTATATAAAAGAAAAAGGGCTTTATCGGGGAGGCGTGAAAAATGGCTGATCTTTCCGAATACAAAAAACTTTTAAAAACGCTGCTGAAACCCGAACGGTATGCGCACAGTCTCGGCGCTTCGGAAACGGCGAGAAAACTTGCCGAGAAATACGGGACGGACGCGGACAAAGCGGAACTTGCGGGACTGCTTCACGACATAACAAAGAATATGTCGAACGCGGAACAACTTAAAATGCTTGAAAAATACGGCGTTCCGCAGACGGAATCCGTGCTTGCCTGCCCGTTTATATGGCATTCCTACACTTCCGCGTTTTATGTGCGTGACGTTCTCGGCATAAGCGACACGGAGATTTTTGACGGAATATATTATCATACTACGGGTAAAAAGGGCATGACCCTTTTCGAAAAGGTAATTTACATCGCCGACCTTGTCGAACCCACAAGAACTTACCCCGATGCAAAAAGACTTTATGCTCTTGCGTTTGAAGACCTTGACGAAGTTGTTTTCGAAAGCGCAAAATGGTGTCTTTTCAAAAACAGCCGCGACGGCGGTTATATATACGGCGATACTTTTGAATTGTATAACGAATGCGTTCTGAAACGGAGGGAAAAAGATGAACGAAAAGATTTTTGATATGGCAAAAATTGCGGCGACCGCTTTATCCGACAAAAAAGGACAGGATATAAAGGTCATCAAAGTTGCCGAAAAGACGACGCTTGCGGATTATCTTGTTATCTGCAACGGTTCGTCTTCAACGCAGATCCGCGCGCTTGCGGACGAGTGCGAATACCGTCTCAAAGAAGCGGGCTATGCGGAACTGCACAGAGAGGGTCAGCCCGGCGGGGACTGGATCCTTCTCGATTTTAAGGATATAATAGTGCACGTTTTCAGCAAGGAAGCGCGTGCGTTTTACGATCTCGAACGCTTTTGGAAAGACGGCGAAGAGATTGAAATGGATTTTGACGTAAAAGAGGAGAACTGAAAGACAATGGATTACGATTTTTCGAAAGTCGAAAAAAAGTGGCAGGCGCGTTGGGATGATAAAAAAGTCTTTGTCGCAAAAGAAGACAAGACAAAAAAGAAGTTTTACGCGCTTGTTGAGTTCCCGTATCCGAGCGGCGCAGGAATGCACGTCGGACATATCAAGGCGTACGGCGGACTTGAAGTTATCGCAAGAAAGAAGCGTATGGAGGGGTACAATGTCCTTTTTCCGATAGGCTTCGACGCTTTCGGTCTTCCGACTGAGAACTATGCGATAAAAACGGGCATACACCCCCGCAAAGTTACGGATATGAACATCGCGCGTTTCACCGAACAACTCAAAAAGGTCGGCTTCTCGTTCGATTGGACAAGGGTTATAGACACGACCGATGAGGATTATTACAAGTGGACGCAGTGGATATTCCTGAAAATGTTTGAGCACGGACTCGCGTTCCGCGACAAAACGCTTGTCAACTACTGCCCGAGCTGCAAAGTCGTTCTTTCCAATGAGGATTCGCAGGGCGGCAAGTGCGATATATGCCATTCGGATGTTGTTCAGAAGTCAAAGGACGTTTGGTATTTGCGCATAACCGAATATGCGGATAAACTTTTGCAGGGACTTGAAAAAGTCGATTATCTGCCTAACGCAAAATTGCAGCAGCAGCATTGGATAGGCAAATCGACGGGTGCGTTTGTCAATTTCACGCTTGCGGGAACAGATGAAAAACTTCGCGTTTACACCACCCGACCCGACACTCTGTTCGGCGTTACGTTTATGGTTATCGCGCCCGAACACCCGCTTATCGAAAAATACGCGGCGCAGATAAAGAACAAATCCGACCTTGACGCTTACAAAGAGGCGAGCGCGAAAAAGTCCGAGTTTGAACGCACGCAGCTTGTCAAGGACAAAACGGGCGTTCGCATAGACGGACTTGAAGCGGTCAACCCCGTCACGGGCGGCAATATTCCCATATATATTTCCGACTATGTAATGATGGGTTACGGCACGGGCGCAATTATGGCTGTTCCCGCGCACGACCAGCGCGACTGGGAGTTTGCGAAGAAATTCGGCATAAACATCATTCAGGTCATCAAGGGCGGCGATATAGAAAAAGAGGCGTATGCCGGCGACGGAGAAATGATAAATTCCGATTTCCTGAACGGTTATACGGATAAAAAATCTTCTATCGAAAGAATGATAGAATATCTTACGGAAAAGGGTATCGGCGAAAAAGGCGTTCAGTACAAGATGAAGGACTGGGCTTTCAACCGTCAGAGATATTGGGGCGAACCCATTCCCATAGTTCATTGCCCGCATTGCGGACTTGTTCCCGTTCCCTATGACCAACTTCCGCTGCGTCTGCCGAAAGTTGAGAACTTTGAACCGGGCACGGACGGAGAGAGCCCGCTTGCAAAGATAGACGAGTTTGTCAACTGCAAGTGCCCGAAGTGCGGAGGCGACGCAAAGCGCGAAACGGACACCATGCCGCAGTGGGCAGGTTCTTCGTGGTACTTCCTGCGCTACGTTGACCCGCACAACGACAAAGTTTTTGCCGATGCGGAAAAACTGAAATACTGGATGCCCGTCGATTGGTATAACGGCGGTATGGAGCACGTTACCCGCCACCTTATCTATTCGCGTTTCTGGCATAAGTTCCTTTATGATATAGGCGAAGTTCCGTGTGACGAGCCGTATATGAAAAGAACCGCGCAGGGGCTTATTCTCGGCCCCGACGGCGATAAAATGTCGAAGACCAAGGGCAACGTCGTAGACCCGCTCGATGTCGTTGATAAATACGGCGCGGACGTTCTGAGAACGTATATCCTGTTCATGGGTGATTACGGTCAGGCTACCCCGTGGTCGGACAACAGCGTCAAAGGCTGCAAACGTTTCCTTGACCGCGTATGGGGACTGAACGACATTGTCAAGGGCGGCGACGGCTATTCGAAAGCGCTTGAAACGCCGTTCCACCAAACAATTAAAAAAGTTTCCGCGGATTACGACTCGATGAAGTTTAACACCGCAATAGCGGCGCTTATGACGCTTATCAATAAGATTTACGACGAGGGAAGTCTGACGAAAAAAGAACTTGCGTCGTTTATCACGCTGCTTAACCCCGTCGCACCGCACATAACCGAGGAAATGTGGGAAATGAACGGTTTTGACGGAATGCTCTGCGAGCAGAAATGGGTCGAATACGATGAAGCGAAAACCGTTGAAGCGACGATAGAAATACCCGTTTCCGTCTGCGGAAAACTCAGAGGAGTTGTTTCCGTGCCCGCCGACGCGGACAAGGACGCTGTTATTGCCGCCGCGAAAGAGGACGAAAAGGTTCAGTCGTTTATCGCAGGCAAAACGATTGTCAAAGAGATATTCGTTCCCGGCAGAATGGTAAATATAGTTGTTAAGTAATCTGTCTTCAATATCAGGGAGGTTATAATGAGAAATATCAAAAAAATATTTGCGGTCGTTTTGCTCTGCGCGCTTATTCTTACGAGTTGCGCTGTTGTTCGTCCCGCGATGTTCAAAGGCAAATCTGCATCCGAATGGGAAAACAAATTCCGTTCGACATACGTTTCGCTCGAAAAAACGGGAACACCGTCCGAAGAACTTAACGGTTTTGTTGTCCGCGTCGAGGGAGAGGACAGAAAAAGCGATACGATAGGCGGCGAAGTTATCGAGGATTCCGACTATTCGGGAGGCAAGGCGCTTCGTGCAAACTATGCGCGTGACGACTCGACCACGCACGGCGTTAATCTTTCGGTCACCGTCCCCGAAACGGGTTCGTATTCTCTTGTGACGGTCGTAACTCGCTACGGCAGAATGAATACGACGGACTTTGACATTTATGCCAACGATACATACGCTTACAGCGTAAATACCAAGGATGACGTTATTTCCGAAGAGACAGTTACGGGCAAAGCCAATATGCGAAAAATGACGCTGCCGTCGATAATGCTCAATAAGGGCGAAAACACGGTTTCTTTCGTACTTCAAAATACGGACAGACAGCCAAATAAACCTAATTTTTATCTTGATTATATAGAACTCAAGCCCGACCTTTCCCCGTCTGCTTCCGGTAATATCGGTTATGCTTCGACCCCGACTGGCGACTATTCCAAACAGGCTGTCGCGGCTGCCGAACTCGACGTTTACACCGGTTCGTGGGATATGAGAGCGACGTTCAATCTCGTTTCCTTTGCTTCCACTGAGGAAGAGGCTGCCGACATCACGGTTAAAATAACCGATTATTACGGCGATGTTGTTTTGGAACATACCGAAAGACCCGTTTTCGGCGCATATACGCTGAAAATCGACCTCGGCAAACATCCTACGGGTTATTTCACCGTTTCCGCAGTAACGGGAAAGCAGACGCTCTTCACCAAGTCCTATGTGGTTCTTCCTCCCGTTGAGGACAGAGACCTCGAATCGGATTCTCCGTTTGCGTCTGACTTTGCGTCTTATCATATCCTTGCGGATCGCGAAGATGTGGTCGCAAACTATGCGGCAGCGGCAAAACTCTGCGGCGTCAGCGTTCTGCGCGAACGTCTGGACTGGATATATACCGAATGGAACGAGGGGGGCTGCGACTTCTCCCGTGCAGACAGGTTCTATAACAAAATAAACGATATGGGTCTTGAAATACTTCCGTTTTTCTCAAATGCTCCGAGATGGGCAACGGAAAACGGCAAGGTATTCATGGACGAACAACTTGCGGTTTACAGGTTCTCAAAACGTGTTGCCGAAAGATATGCAAACATATCTCAGGCGCTTGAAGTTTGGAATGAGATGGACTATTTCACATACGTTCCCGCCGATATGTACTCTTCTTTCTACAAAGCGGCGGCGCTCGGAGTAGTCGATTCGGGAACCTCTCTTCCGAAGATCATCGGAGGACTTTGCGAGCCTGTGAACAGCAACCCGTATCTTACCATTCTTTACAAGAGCGACGTTTTCGATTACAGCGATGCTTTCAACTGGCACTATCACATCTATGACCGTGCGGAACGTTCCGTTACGGAGTTTGTTGACGGTACAAAAGCGGGACAGTTTGCGACGTTCGCAAACACATACCTTTCTTCTCTGCCGAGTTGGTGCACCGAAGCGGGTATAAAACTTTATACACCCGCGGGTTGTGCGGATATGACGTTTGCACAGCAGAAGATTCAGGCAAACTATATGGTAACTTCCGCTTGCCAGTCCCTTGCGGCAGGCACGGATAAACACTTCTGGTTCATACTCGGCAATATGCCCGAAGATGGTGGCTGGTTCGGCTCTTACGGCGCGGACGACAGACCGTTTGCTTCCGTTGTTACAGAAGCGGTCATGACCCAGACTCTCGGCAAGGGTATCTACAAAGGTGAACTCAAAGGTCTTCCGAGCGGCGCGGAGGGACACGTTATAAACAACGGCGAGGACGATGTTATCGTTCTTTGGGCAACTTCCGACAGAGATGTAACTCTTTCCGTTCCCGGAAACGTACTCAAAACGACCGTTGTCGGCAACCGTGAAGTGCTTTGCCCGACAAACGGAAAAATAACCGTCAAGGCGGGTTCCGAACCGATGTTTATCACGGTTGACGGCACCGTTGACGCTTCTTCTTACACCGCAACTTCCAACGATGAGATAAAGACCATTTCCGCAAAATCCGATTTCACCGTGGGCGAAAGAGTAATTCTTACGCAGCTTTGGTACGATCTGACTGATTCCGCATCGTATCTTTCCGCGCGCAACAACGGATACCGTGTCTCCGCAAACGGAAATACGATAACGCTTCAACTTGTAAACTTCAACGATTTTGAGGTTACGGGAACGGTAAGCGGCTCCGCGGACGGTTACACCGTTACGGGCAGCGGCGAAACGATAACCATTCCCGCGATGTCCGAAACGGAGGTCACGTTTACGATAACTCCGAACGGCGGAACAGGTGCGACCTATCTGACCTTTGAGGGCACTTTCAACGGAAGCGAAACCTCGAAGTCCGTTTCGAGAATCTACGGATAAGGTGACTTGTATGGAATTTTTCGAGCTGACAGAAAAAAGACGGAGCGTGCGCGCCTACGACGCGACGAAGACGGTAACGCGCGAACAGATTGAAAAAATAATCTGCGCCGCGCAACAGGCTCCGTCATGGAAAAACCGCCAGCCGTCACGCTTTTACTGCTTGCTGACAGACGAAAAACACGATTTGTTTTGCAAAGAGTGTCTGCCTGCGCGCAATGCGGCAAAAGCCGTCGGAGCAGCGCTTATAGTTACAACGTTTGTCAAAAACGTTTCGGGCTTTTCCGAGGACGGACAGACGGCGGACAACGAGTGCGGCAACGGCTGGGGATATTACGACCTCGGGCTTGCAAGCGAGAATATATGCCTTGCCGCAAAGAATATGGGACTTGACAGTCTGATAATGGGACTGCGCGACGGCGAAAAGATACGCGCTTTTCTGTCCCTGCCCGGAAACGAGCAGGTCGTATCCGTCATCGCCGTGGGTTACGCGGCGGAATCTCCCGCAAAGCCCGCGCGCAAGGCGACCGGCGAAGTTTTGAAATTCATCTGAGCAACAACACAAAAGGCGGCGTTCCTTCCGTGTGAGAGGAACGCCGCGACAAATTGACCCGAAGAGGTATTTTATGAAGCAGAAAGAACCCGCGCCGCATATCGGCATAATGTTTAACGAAGACCCCAACCACCATATCGGAGAAACATGGGCAACGCGAAAGACCTATAACAAGGGCTTCCGTTTTTCCGAGGAGAGCGAAAGAGAGTTTGTGCGTCAGTACGAAGGCTCGCAGCTGACCGATTTTTTGATAAACGTCAATTTTATGCGTTCCGTTTATCCGTCGAAAACGATTGACAGCTACTGCGAAAGTTGGCTCGATTTCAACGAAAAAGGCGAGCCCGTCGATGAAAACGGAAATGTTCTTGCGGAAACAGACAACCCGTATTACGAGGCGTTTGTCCGCGATAATTTTGATATTTTCGAAAGCTGGATAAGAAACTTCCGGGAGATAGGCGTCCGCCCGTGGCTTTCCTTCCGCATGAACGACATTCACGGCGTTGCGGAAAACAATAAGCCCATGCTGACAAAGTTTTGGCTTGAACACCCCGAAGCATACAGAATACATCACCATGTCCCCGACGGATACTACGCGCGCACGCTCGATTACGAGCAGCGGCAGGTTCGCGACCTGATGTATGCGTATATAAAAGAGTCTCTTGAAAGATATGATGTTGACGGCATCGAATTGGATTTTATGCGCGAGATGTTCTGCTTCGCGCCGGGCAGAGAATTTCTTTGCCGCGATCTGATGACCGATTTTGTCCGCAGTATCCGCGCGCTCTGCGACGAGTTCGAGCAAAAACGCGGTCACCGTATAATGACGGGCATAAAACTCTTTTCGCTTCCGCATCAGGTCTTTGACGCGGGTTTTGACTATTTTACCTACGCAAAAGAGCGTCTTATCGACGTGTTTGTAACAGGTCCGCGCTGGGAAACGATAGACAACGACATTCCCGTGGAGATATGGAAAGAGATATTCGCTCCTTACGGCGTCAAAGTCGCTGCGGGGCTTGAGCTTATCCTGCGCTGTCATCCGCGCGGAGAGTTTTACTATCTGAACACCGTGGAAACTACAATGGCGTCCGCCGCGCAGTATCTTGCGGCGGGAGGAGACTTTACATACCTTTATAATTATATGCGTCCGACGAAAGTGGACTATTCGAAAGATTGGGTCTATTCGATATATCAGACAGAGAACTATCAGCGCCTTATTCATAATGCGGGCGCGAAGGAGACCGCGCTTCCGCTTCCGAGACGCCATGTCAGGACGTTCCACGACATTGAACCTCAATGGGAAAACGCAAAGCTGTCGCCGCTTCCGCTGACGGTTGCTTATGATTATACATATTTCCAAGTCAAAGTCAGAGCCTGTGAAGCGCCGAAAGACGCAAAATGCTATGTCATTCTCGGTGCAAAGAGCGTTGAAAAGGATGAGATAACGCCCGAGACGTTTGATATCTATATGAACGGTGTTCATCTTGAATACGGCGGAAAATGCGAAGTTACGCCGTATACCAAATGGCAGGGCTACTATTTCCCGATTCCCGATTCTTCGCTTGTGGCAAACGGCAACGTTATAGAAATTGCCCGTGCCCCCGGTGCGGAGAGTTATTCGGTTGAGTATGCGGAGATTCGCGTCAACGCCGCTCTTGAAAAAGACCAATGGGAAAAAGACCACCTTGTTTGGATAGTACTGTAAAAGACGCATAAATAAGAGGGACAAAAACCGCCGAGAAGCGGATTTTGTCCCTTTTTGCCGAAAAATAAGGCTCGGCGCAATATAATTGAACGGAATTTTTGTTTATAATATTCGGTTTATCGTAAAAATTATACAAAACGGAAAAAAAAAGATTTTGCCTATTGACATTCAGACGAAAGTGTGATATAATACAGCCAAACCGATGAGAAAGAGTAAGTAAGTCTTAACACTGTTTCAACAGAGAGCCGCAGACGGTGGAATTGCGGTGGAATAAGATTTGACCGAATGGACTTTCGAGGGCGATCGGAAACGAAGCGTATGCTTCGGAGTATGTGAGACGGAGCGGGACTCTCCGTTATCAAAAGTCGGCGTATGATTGTGCGCAGCGAGCGGATGTGTTATAACGGCACGTCAAGCAGGGTGGCACCGCAGGAATTTTCAATCCTGTCCCGGCATTATTGCAAGGGACAGGACTTTTTTTATTTATTTGCCGTTTTTAAGCACGGTGACGACGGAGGAATATATTATGTTATACAGAAGATGGCGCCTCGCGCCGAAGAAAAGTTTATATAATCACAAATTGAACGTTTCATATTACAAATATCCAAAATAAAGAAAGCAGGTAAATTAAAATGAAAAAAATAATCGCACTTGCGCTCTCCGCGCTGTTTATATTTGCACTTCTCACCGCTTGCGGCAAAGACGCAAACCCCACGGACGGCTCGTCCGACGCAAAGAAAGAATACACCGTCGGTATATGCAACTATGTTGACGACGCTTCCCTTAACCAGATAGTTGAAAACATTCAGGCGCGCCTTGAAGAGATAGGCAAGGAAAAGAACGTCACGTTCAAAATCGAATACGATAACTGCAACGCGGACGCAAACCTTATGTCGCAGATAATCGCAAACTTTCAGGCGGATAAGGTTGATCTTATGGTCGGTGTAGCAACCCCCGTTGCCATGGCAATGCAGGCTGCGACCGAGGACACAAAAACGCCCGTCGTATTCTCCGCCGTAACCGACCCCGTTTCCGCGCATCTTGTGCAGTCTCTCGAAAAACCGGGCAGCAACCTTACGGGAACTTCCGACTATCTTAATACCAACGCGATAATGGACATCATGTTCACCGTCAACAAAGACGCGAAAAAAATAGGCTTGCTCTACGACATCGGTCAGGATTCTTCCACCACCGCCATTGCCGACGCAAAAGCATATCTTGAAGCAAAAAATATCGAATATATCGAAAAAACGGGCACGACCGTTGACGAAGTTTATCAGGCGGCTCAAAAACTTGTTGAAGACGGCGTTGACGCAGTGTTCACTCCGACCGATAACACGATAATGAAAGCCGAACTTTCCATTTACGAAGTTTTCGCAAACGCAAAGATTCCCCACTACACGGGCGCCGACTCGTTCGCTCTTAACGGCGCATTCCTCGGCTATGGCGTAGATTACATCAACCTCGGCAGAGAAACCGCGGATATGATAGCCGAAATTCTGCTTGAAGGCAAGAATCCCGCAGAAACTCCCGTTCGTACATTTGACAACGGCACGGCTACCGTCAACACCGAAATCTGCGCGCAGATAGGGTACGATTTTGACGCGATCTCTTCGGCAATCGCTCCGCTTTGCACCAAAGTTGAAAAGATAGTTACCGCCGAAAGTTTCGACGGACAGAAATAATCCGAAAGGGAACAGTTTATGGGATTGCTTTTGCAAACCGCCGGTGAACTCGGCTTAATAAGCGCGTTGACCGTGCTTGCGTTATATCTCAGTTATTCAATGTTAAACGTCTGCGACCTTTCCACCGACGGCTGCTTCACTCTCGGAGCGACCGTCGGCGCGGTCGTCGCAATATCGGGTCACCCGTATCTTTCCATTCCCGCCGCGATGGCGGCAGGGCTTTTTTCGGGCTTTGTAACCGCGTTTCTTCAAACGAAAATGGGCGTTAACAGCCTGCTTGCGGGAATAATCGTCAACACCGCGCTTTATTCGGTGAATATCGCGGTCATGGGCAAGACCTCGCAGCTCAGTATGAACCGTGCCGACACCGTTTTCACAAAGGCAAAAGACCTTTTGGACGGCACTTTTCTGGCGGGACAGTACAAACTTATTGTCGCTGCCGTTGCCGTAATCGCCGTTTGCGTGATTTTGGCGCTTTTTCTCAAAACAAAACTCGGGCTTGCCGTCCGCGCCACGGGCAACAATCCCGATATGGTTCGCTCTTCTTCGATAAATCCGACGTTTACCACCATTGTGGGGCTTTGCATTGCAAACGCGTTTACCGCCCTCTCGGGTTGTTTGCTTGCACAATCGCAGAAATCCGTTAATATAGACATCGGCACGGGAATGGTCACGATAGCGCTTGCGTCGCTTCTTATCGGCGGCGTTTTCACGGGCAAAAGAAAAATCCCCGTTCAACTTATCGGAATGGTTCTCGGTGCGTTCATTTTCCGCCTCGTTTATACGGTTGCGCTCCGCTTCGATATGCCCGCATTCATGCTCAAATTCGTTTCGTCGGTTATCGTTGTTTTGGCTATATCCGTTCCGTATCTCAAAAGCAAGTTCCCGATGTTCAAACGCAGGCTCGACCGTTTCTTCAACAAAAGGAGGTCTTCTTAAATGCTGAAAATCTCCCATATTTACAAGACTTTCAATCCCGGCACGGCAGACGCCAAACTTGCGCTCAACGACCTTTGTCTTGATGTGAACAAAGGCGATTTCATCACGGTCATCGGCGCAAACGGCGCTGGAAAATCAACGATGTTCAACGCCATAGCGGGAACGTTTATGACCGATAAAGGCGAAATAATCCTTGACGGAAAAGACGTGACGCTTGTCCCCGAACACAAACGCGCCCGCAGTATCGGCAGACTTTTTCAGGACCCGATGCTCGGCACGGCACCCGGAATGACCGTTGAAGAAAACCTTGCTCTTTCAGCAGGTCGCGGAGGTTGGCTCAGTCACGTTTCAAAAGCCGACAAAAAGGCTTTCCGTGACCGTGTTGCGCTTCTCGGAATGGGACTTGAAGACCGAATGCATCAGCGTGTCGGACTTCTTTCGGGCGGTCAAAGACAGGCGTTGACGCTGATGATGGCAACTTTTAACCCGCCAAAACTGCTTTTGCTTGACGAGCATACCGCCGCGCTCGATCCCGGAACGGCGGAAAAGGTTCTTGAACTGACAAAAAAAATCGTCTCGGAAAACAACCTGACCTGTCTGATGATAACGCACAATATGCAGTCCGCGCTCGAACTCGGCAATCGCACGATAATGATGAACGGCGGGCATATCGTTATGGACGCCTCGGGCGAAGACCGCAAGAACCTGACCGTTGCGGATATGCTCCGCAAATTCAAAGAATCGTCCGGCAAAGATTTGGATAACGACAGAATGTTGCTTATCTGATTTTGCCTATTTATAAAAACCGCAGATGTCTTAACGGCATCTGCGGTTTTGTCTGTTCAGACAGAAAGTGTTTAGTCTAAACTTATATTGGAACGAAAAAAATATAATTATATTTACGAAAATCTTGACAGAATAATATCTTTGCGATATAATAATAACGAACAGCGGCGTTCAATTATACCTGAATGTGTAACGACAATATCAAAAGGACTGTACAGGATAAGGGTGTCTTGAAATATGGACTTTTCTGTATTATATGAAAATGGATTTACAGAACGAAAAAAAAGTCCGAAACATTTTTTTTTCAGAGTTCTGGGGGACGGCATTTTTCAAAGAATTGTGTTTTATAACGAACATCAGTTTCATTATCCGATAATAGATTTTTCTGTTTGTTCTCTTTATGGCGTATTGGATAAAGCGTTGTTTGAAACGCAGACTTTCGCATATCCGCAGTTTGAGGTCGCAAGACTTTCAACTGCAAAATCATCTTGGAGTTTTTCGAAAAATATGGTTTTCAATTTGATAAGGAGATTGCAAATAATAAAGTTTTAGAGGAACAGGAAGAAATTCTGTATAAAAAGTGCATTCCTCTTTTGAACAGTATAGATTCTCAACAAAAGCTGATTGAGGGGTTTAAAAAAATTGACTTTGAAATACCATTAACAGTATTGATTGAGCCTGAATTGCTTCCGGTTTATCTTTATCTTAACGATTGGCTTCATGCCGATATGATATGTTCATATATAGTTGAACAAAACGGATTTAACTCTGGAATAGATTTTTCAAGTATTCCTGCGGAGGAAAGGGAACTGTATTATCCCTTTATAACTCAGTTCAGAAGTTGGGAAAAAAGGAAATTTGAGGATTTTTCTCCACATTGGCAGGGAGTTATAAAGAATAATATTGCACGGCTTGAACACGTTCGTGCAAGAGATGAAGAGTGGCGAAAGGCTTATCTTGCGGAAAACTATGCAAGAAATATGGAAATCTGCAAGAAAAAGCATTTCGTGAAATAGTTTGACGCAACCCGAGGAGAAGTTTCGGCTTCTTTGCGTGGTAAAGAAAGGAAAAAAGGAAATGAAAAGAAAATTTATTGCAATTACAGTATTGATTTGCGTTTTGGGCTGTCTTTGCTCGTGCACGCAAAAAGATGTGACGCCGACTTCCGCACCAACTGCGCAACAGACGACGGAAGCCCCGAAAAAGGTATTGACCGCAGACGAGGTCGTGGAACTGTTCAACGAAAAATTTGACTTGTTTTCAGAAAAATGTGAATATGACGCAGATATTGTTGAAGAACGTTGGTCTGATGACGGCAGTACGAACGAATTTGAGTTTTCTGAAAAATGCAAATATATTGGCGGAAAGATAAACTTTGCACAGATACAGAATGATGACACGTTATGCTTGTGGGGGAATGTTTGTTTTCAACTGAATTCAAGCGGCAAGATATTTAATAAATTGGAAAGGAGTATTGAAAAGTATCTCGATGGGCAAGATCCGACTTTAATAAGACACATAGATTCTTATGTCAATGTTGAAATTACGGAAACGGATAACGGAACGGAATATGTGTTCAAACTTCCCGATGAGGTTAATATTTATGCTCTTTGTAACAGAGAAATGAAAATCATTGTGGATAATAACGGGAATCTTTCATATTTCGAGAGTAGGCAAAATTTTCTGCAAACTTATGAATATGAAGAGGGGAAAACTTATTCCTTTGAGCAAAATAACGGAACCATTGAAAAGGTTACCTTTAATGCAACAGAAAATGTTCAAATTGACCTTTCACAATATGAAGAAGAACTCAACAAATTTGATACGTCTAAATAAAACATGATGTTGAAATCGTGTTGTTGAATGACAGACTGTAACCCTGCGCCGAATTTATGATATAAACGAGATTTTTTGGAGGTATATGATATAAATATGGATGTTAAATCCGAAGAATTGGAGTTTATTCTTAATGCGGTCTCTTATTATATTGATGATTTGATTGTCGAGGTCTTGGAAGACAACAAGTCCAAACCTGAGCATTCTGCGGTGTATGTTTCCAATCTTATAAAATGTTATATCAAAGTAATGCAAGATATTGGAAAACCTGAACCGTATGATTCTGTTCACGGCTATTTTAAATTTTTCCGAGATGAAGAAGATTATCAGTCATTTGAAGAAAGCCGCAAAAAGGAATCCGAATATTATATAGGCAAACAGTATTAACAGTAAATTGAAAGTCCCCGAAAGCATTTCGGAATAAAGCATACAGCCCGTAGGAGAAGTTTCGGCTTCTCTGCGTGGTAAAGAAAGGAAAAAAGGAAATGAAAAGAAAATTTATTGCAATTACAGTATTGATTTGCGTTTTGGGCTGTCTTTGCTCGTGCACGCAAAAAGATGTGACGCCGACTTCCGCACCGACTGCGCAACAGACGACGGAAGCCCCGAAGAAGACGCTGACGGCTGATGAAGTCGTGGCGTTGATTCATGACAAATTTGATACGGAGAAAGAGAATTGCCGATTTGAAGAGATTTCGTCGGGAACGTCTGTGACTGTTTATGAAGACGGAACATCGGAAAAGGAAAATACAGGAAAAACCCGCACGGCATTTAAGAAAGAAAACGGAAAAATCTCGTTCAGACTTGATGTGGAAAGTGGTTCAGACGGTCAACCGTTCAATATAATCCAGGCATATCAAAGCGGTTGGGCAAAGGCGTTGGAGTATTCGACGTATGGCGGATATTCCGGTGTTTCATTTGAGGATCTGTCCGCATATTGGGGCGCGCAATGTACCATTCTTGACGATTATTCTTCTTGTGAGATTACTAATGACGGAGAAAATACGGTATATACGTTTTCTTTTGAAGACAGCGAATCGGGCTTGGAAATAAATGAGCCCGACGATGGGTCTGTTTTTCAGTCGAAGACAAAAGAATCTCAAATGAAAAAGGTTGTTGTGCTTGACAAAGACAATATGCCGATTTACTATATTGCAAGCGGTGTGACCGAGGGCAATTACGGCGGCAAAAAACAGACAACGACATACAGCACGCGTTTTGATTGGTCTTTTGAAAACGTGGAAATTGATTTCAGCGACCTTTCCGACTATCTTTATCTTGCTACGGGTGAGAAAAAGCAGTAGGCTGCGAGCGAAATTAAGATTACATGGCAAGATACAAGTGATTTGCGCGGAGAAGTTTCGGCTTCTCCGCGCAAAAAGAGGTAAGTAAAATGAAGGGAAGACCTACGTTTTTTGAGTTTGTTAACGGGATGTCGTTTAACGGCAGCAAAAAAACCGTTTGGATCAAAAGCAAGAAAACAGGAGAAGTGTTTGGCGTCAGAGGAAAAACGGCAATGCTGATAAGTATTATGCAAGGCGTTTTTAATGTTTTTGTTGTCGTGGGCGGCGGTTTTCTGATACGTTACTTGCGCGACGTTGTCGCTCCGACACGGTTTGTGTATTATGTTGTGGGCATAGTTCTTGCTGAATTGGTATTGCTGTTTGCGTATCTTGTCTGCTGCTATTTTTTGATAAGGTTCAAGAGACGGAAACCGACGGGAAACAGGGCTCAAACACATACGACAACGGAGCAAATATGAATTATACTCGGTATAAAAATGTGGCAACAGATTATAAAGCCTTGTATCTTTTGTACTGTGCGGATTTGAATGATTGCACTGCAAAAGAAGATGTTAAACGGCATAATGCTGCGATGAATCAACTGGGTAAATTGTTTCATCAGATCGAGGGCGAGCCGGATAAATCGTTTTTATTGGAATTGTTAACAGTGGGAAACGATCGTACAAAAGTCCTTGTTGCTGCTCATTGTTTGGGCTTTGGCGTATACATTCCAAAAGCAAAAAAAAGTTTTGTCAACATTGGCGAAAAGTAAAGCGGAGCCTATTTTAGCCTTTGAAGCGCAGACAACATTGGATGTTTGGAAAAAGCAAGGTTATTTAAGTTTTTAATTATAGTATTTGAGGTTGAAAACAACGCATTTTCATTGCGGATAAACGGAGAAAAGGAAAATGGGCGTAACAAGAACTTATACTCTGAAAGGTGACAGGGACAAGGTATACAGCCGTGTAGTCAAGAAAATGGAGAGCGAATCTTCATTGGTCAAAGCGGGCGCGGTGTCCGACGGATTGGATTGTACGCCATCTGTCGGGTACAGAAAAATGCGTATATGTTATACATATTATAAGGGTGCAAAAAAAGGCGAGCCGCAGGAATCTTACGAGTGCTACGGAAAAGCAAGATTTGAAGAAGTTCCCGAGAACAAGACGCAGATCTCGGTAGAGTTTGTTGACAAATATAAAAAGTTTTCGATAGTCGATGTTATTTCGTTGATAATATTCTGCGGCGTTGTGCTTTTGGGCGTCGCTTACGCAATTGCCACATACCTGGATTCCGGGGATATTTCGCTTTCGTTAAGCGCATTTATAGCTCCCATAGTCTTAGGCGCCGTGGTTGCGCCTTTGATTAGACTTGTAGGAAAACGCAACGAGCCGTCAAGTAACCCGTCTGAAAGATTGATTGAATTGACAGACAAGGCATTTTCGGAACTCACCGAAGAGGTTGATGAAAAAAACAGAAACACTCATAATATGAAATTTTAATATGATTTGCCCCGCTTTTTACGGCGGGGCTTATATATTGACTTTTGCCTTTATTTACGTTATAATGATATTGAAAAAAGCAGATATATTCTGCTATTAAAAATAAGGCTATACGGAAAAAAGCAGGTTTTGTTTAATGAAATACAGATTTTCATTGAGCGCAGCGGACGCTCGCGAACACATTGTAAAAAAACTCGATTCATGCAAATTCAGCGAAAATGAGTTTTCGGATAAAATTTCGTATATAAAGCTTCCGTTTTCAAAGGAAAAATTGCTTGTTACATATAAATATATGAAAAGCGGCAGCGGAAAGGACGATGTGTATACTTCCGCAAAAAGTTATGCAAAACTCAATTTTGCGAAGACAGGCAAGTATTCTACGGAAGTCACAGCAGATATTATAAACAAAAGAAAGAAACTCTCTTTTTCGGATTTTCTGAACGTTCTGATGTCTACGGCTATGATGGTCGTAACTTTCCTTGCCGTGCTGGCTCTTCTGTTTGAAAATATAAAAAATAATTTTTGGATAGTGGCGGCGGTGTTTGTTCTCGCCTGGGCGTACACAGCATTTATGCTTTCTCTCAAACAATGGCGCGACGAACCCAAAGAAGACCCGACCGAGAGAATCGAAACACTTCTTGCGGAATTGTTCAAAGATGAGCAATTCTGCGAAAAGATAGACTGACGGGAATTTGTAAAAGACGGGATTATTCAAATGAAAAAGATATATAAAATCGATGCATCGCTTGACCTTGCATATAACCACGTTGCAGCGGTTTTGAAGAAAAGATGTCCGTTGGATAAAAAGCAATATGACGGGTTGTCCTTTGAAAATTCTTTGTCGGGTAAAAAATTCCGTACAGCATATATGTTTCAAAAAAGAGCAAGTAAAGAACAACTACTTTCGGGTGGGGAAAGCAAAGAAGTCGCCGATTATGAAAATACAAAAACGTCGCTTAAAAGTTATGTTGATTATTGCTTTTACAGGGGAGATTCGGACGGCAAAGAAACCACAGTCGTTGCGAATTTTCAAAACAATAGGAACAAAATCGAGTTTTTTGATATGTTTGTTGCCCTTTGCCCGCTTTTGCCCTTTGTCGTCGGACTGCTTGCTTCCGTTGCTCTTTCAGAGGGAAGCAGTATATTTGCCGAACCTTTGCTGTACATCTCATTTATATTATCTGCCGCTTTTGAAGTGTTGTCGATTGATGCAAAAAGACGCAGAGAGCCGCCTTTTGACCCTGCGGAAAGATTGGAACGGCTTGTTGACGAGGCTTTTGCAGAAATCGAGGAATGCAAGTGTATAGAGGTTCAAAAATAAGCGGAGAAAAGGCCGAATTGAAATTTCTTCGGGAAAATAGGTGACCGAACATAAGCAAAAATCTGCATATAAAAGGTTAGAAATACACGACATTAAAGACATAGATGATTTGAAACGTATAAAGAAATGAGAAAATATTCAAGACGAAAAAATCTTATATCGGTTAAATGGGTTTGCATTGCAGCCGCCGCAGCAGCCGTTCTTGAAACGGTGTTTTACTTGGTTGATCTCTTATATTTATCTGTTGTTTTTTTGGGGATTTTTGCCGTTTTTGCTGTTTTTTTATTATCAATGTTCTTTGTTTCAGAGGAAAAATATGCGTGTCTTTCATCTGCAATAGGGATATATTTTTTAGGTATTCGTCTCAAAAAAATAAAGTTTTCGGATATAAAGAGTATAACGATATCAAATGCTTCATTTAATACGGGATATTTAGGCGCTCCAATTCTGTCATGCAGAAAAAATACAGAAACAGGCGAAAAATTCCCTTATCCGCATATTCTTATATATCCTGCGAACGCGCCTTTCCGCAAATACCGTGCGGGAATGAACAGTTATCAGATTTATAAGCTTTCGGCGTCCGAACCGTGGGAAAACGAACCGTATTCGCTCGGTATCTGTTGGTTTGCACCGTTCGCTGAAATTGTGCAAAAGACTTCTTGCCCCGTATACGTTTTGCAAGATGTTTATGCCCGTGAGAAAGAGTCCTTTGATAAGGTTTTTTCAGAGAAAAGCGGTCTTTCCGAGCGTTTGGTGGTTGTTGCATAAACAGGATTTTTACTTGTTTGCGTATAAAAGGAGAGAGGTATAGGAATGAGCATGATGAAACCTTTTCAGTCATTGCCGTGCTTTATATTGTTCGGGAAGTGAATAAGGCAAAACGCAAATCCTGATTTTTTGGAGAATATTTATCCTGTGAATTATACACGGCAGACGCTTTTGCGTCTGCCGTGTACTTTTGTTTTGTGGTTTTTATCTTTCTTCTCTGAAATAGGAAAGTCCGAGACCCTCGGGGGCTTGGTTTTCTTTCTTGTTTCTTATGCTTGTTACGATAAGAACGATTATGGTTACAACGTAAGGAAGCATTTTGATAAGCGGTTTTTGCGTGGTGGAGATGCCGGGAATATAGTTGCCTATCTTGTAGAGCGCGCCGAAAACGAACGAACCGAGAATGGCGAGGTTGGGCTTCCAAAGCGAGAAGATAACCAGCGCGATGGCAAGCCAGCCGATGGCGTCGATGGTGTATTCCCAGTTGCCGCCGAGGTTGTCCATGATGTATCCGAGACCGCCGAGACCCGCGATGCCGCTGCCGAGAATTGTTGCGATATAGCGGTATTTGGTAACGCTTATGCCTGCTGCGTCCGCAGTTGCGGGGTCTTCTCCGACCGCACGCAGGTGAAGTCCCGTTCTCGTCTTTTTAAGAACAAATGCGCAGATAAGAGCGACAACAATGGAAAGATAGACCATTGCGCCGTAGGAGAATATGAGTTTGCCGAACGCGCCGAGTTTGTCCGCAAACGGGAGATATGCCGTGAAGAATTTGCTTGCGGTCGAAAAACTGGAAGCCTCGACAAGCGAGATCATAAAGTCGGAAACGCCGATACCGAGCGTTGTGAGAACAAGCCCCGTAACGTTCTGGTTGGCGCGCAGCGTAACCGCAAGGAAGCAGTAGATAAGTCCCATAAGACCGCCGCCGATGAACGTGGCGAGTATGGGCAGCAGCACCGCAAGAAACGGGTTTGCCGCGTCTATGCCGCCGACGCTTGTTACATATATCGACTCCGCGCAGCAGCCGAATGCCGCGCCGACGCACATTGTTCCGGGAATGCCGAGGTTAAGGTGTCCCGATTTTTCGGTCAGTATTTCGCCGGTTGAACCGAACAGGAACGCCATGCTCGAACGAACTGTCTGAAAGAGAAAGTTAATGATATCCACGGTCGGAAACCTCCTTTGACGAATGACGGAACATTATCTTGTAGTTTACGAAAAATTCGCTTCCGACAACGAACAGAAGCACGATTGCCGTGACAATGTCCGAAATGGAGCCGTCTATCTTGAAGCCTGTCGCGACCTGCGTTGTTCCGACTTCGAGGAACGAAACGAGCGCGGAGGTCAGAACCATGAGCAGCGGATTGAATTTTGCCATCCACGAAACGAGGATAGCCGTGAAGCCTATCGAGCCTATCGTGTCGGTCGGGCTTATCGTGCAGTCAACGCCGCCGACGATGAGGAAGCCGACAAGACCGCATATCGCACCCGAAAGGAGCATTGTTCTGATGATGACTTTTTTGACGTTTATGCCGATATAAAGCGCCGTGTTGCGGCTTTCTCCGACAACGGATATTTCATAGCCGTGCTTGGAGAATTTGAGATATACGAACATCAGCACGGTTACAAGAACAACAACAAGAATCGAAAGGAACCATTTGTTTTCTATCTGCGGGAGCGCATAGGCGTTCATCGGTTGGAGTTTGCCCGAACCGTTCGGCGCCCATACTGTTATGCAGGCTTCGACAGCCTGAACCGCGATGTAGTTCATCATCAGCGTGAACAGAGTTTCATTTGTGTTCCACTTTGCTTTGAAGATTGCGGGAAGAACCGCCCAGATCATGCCCGAAACAAGACTGGCAACAAGCATGAATGCCCAAAGCAGACCGTTGGGGATTTTTCCGCCGAAATAGAACATGATTGCGGTTGTGGAAAGTGCTCCGATAAGCGCCTGTCCGTTGCCGCCGATGTTCCAGAACTTCATCTTGAACGCGGGGGTCAGCGCAAGCGCCACGCAAAGCAGCGTTGCGGTTTTATAAAGGAATATCCAGAATCTGCGGGAGGTCTTTGCCATGCCCTCAACCATTGAGGTGAAGAAGTCAACGGGGCTTCTGCCCGTCATCAGCACAACTATGAGCGTGCAGACAAGAAACGCAAGCACGACCGCGCCTATTCTGACGGGAATGCTCAATTTGAGCGGTGCGGAGGAACGCTTGACGATATGGAAAAGCGGTTCGTGATTTTTCTTTTCGTTTGCCATTATTCTTCCTCCTTTTCGGCGCTTGCGGTTTTTGTCATAAGCAGACCTATTTCTTCTTTCTTTGCGGTTCTGCCGTCAACTATGCCGGTCACTTTGCCCGAACCTATTACAAGTATACGGTCGCAAAGTTCTATAAGAACGTCAAGATCTTCGCCCACGAAGATAACCGCGACGCCTTTCTGCTTTTGCTCGTTGAGCAGATTATATATCATGTAAGAGGAGTTGATGTCAAGACCTCTGACGGGGTATGCCGCCATAAGCACGGTCGGCGCTGCCGCAATTTCTCTGCCGACAAGTACTTTTTGAACGTTACCGCCCGAAAGTCTGCGGACGGGGGTCGATGCGGAGGGGGTTACCACTTCAAGTTGTTTTATGATGGAAGCGGAGAGGTCTTTCGGCTGCTTTCTGTGCAGAAACGCGCCTCTTCCTTTTCTGTAAGAGCGGAGCATCATGTTGTCAACGATGTCCATATTGCCCACAAGTCCCATGCCGAGACGGTCTTCGGGAACGAACGAAAGGCGAACGCCGAGTTCTCTTATTTGAAGAGGGGTCTTGTCTCGGAGATTTTCGGTCTTTCCGTTTTTCGGGTTGTTGTAAAGAATTTCGCCGGTCTGAACTTTTTGAAGTCCCGCGATGGCTTCAAGCAGTTCTCTCTGCCCGCTGCCCGCAATGCCCGCAATGCCGAGGATTTCTCCCGAACGCGCCGTGAACGTTACGTCGTCAAGTATCTGAACGCCGTCCCTGTTTTTGCAGTTAAGACCGCTGACTATGAGTCTGTCCGTCGGGTTTTCGGGCTCGGTTCTGTCTATGTCGAGACTGACTTTTTTGCCGACCATCATTTCGGTCAACTCCGCCTCGTTTGTATCTTTCGTTATGACCGTTCCGATATATTCGCCCTTTCTCAAAACGGAAACTTTGTCGGAAAGGTCAAGCACTTCATGCAGTTTGTGGGTGATTATGATTATGGACTTGCCGTCCTCTTTCATCTTGCGAAGCACCGCGAAAAGTTTTTTTGTTTCCTGCGGGGTCAAAACCGCCGTCGGCTCGTCAAGAATGAGTATGTCAGCGCCGCGGTAAAGAACTTTGATTATCTCAACGGTCTGTTTTTCGGAAACGGACATATCGGAAATGCGCTTCATCGGGTCTATCTCAAAACCGTAAGCCTCGCTTATCGCGCGAATTTTTTCGATGCTCTTTTTCGGGTCGAATTTTTCATCGTTGAGACCGAGAATTATATTCTCCGCCGCCGTGAAAACGTTGATGAGTTTGAAGTGCTGGTGTATCATTCCGATACCGTACGCGAATGCGTCTTTCGGGGAACGGATAACGACTTCTTTGCCGTCTATCAGAATTTCGCCCGAGTCGGGAAAATATATTCCCGAAATCATATTCATCAGCGTCGTTTTTCCGCTTCCGTTTTCGCCGAGAACAGAAAGGATCTCTCCTCTGTTGACGGTCATCGAAACGTCCTTGTTCGCAACGATGCTTCCGAAGGTCTTTGTAATATTTCTCAGTTCTATTGCGGGTGTTTCCATTTTTGACCTCCTGTTATGTCGATGTTTCAAAGATATATTGCGGAAACAATACATTTTTCAGACATCGACACGGCTCTTTAATGAAAGCAAAGGCGGGGCTTTGAAACCCCGCCTTTTGCGGTTCGGCAGATAAAAGTATCTGTCTGATTACTTGTCAAGTCTGGTGATACCGTCAATCTCGATTGTGAAGTAAGGAGCGGAACGGTATTCGGATTCGTGGAAGTATCCGTCGGAGATCGCGTTTGTCTCGGGAACATAGTCGCCCATGTCGTCAACGTCCGCAAGGAACTCGGTAAGAGTTTCGCCGTTTACGGTGAACTTGGAGGTGTCGAATACTTTAAGAGTGCCTGCTTCAAGTTCTTTCTTAGCTGCTTCAACAGCTTCTTTGGTTCCCTTTGCGGCAACAGCTTCGTTGATGTCGGTCAGAACAACGGAGCCGGTAGCAAGAGTGCCGGTCCAGTCAGCAGCGATGGTCTCGCCCTTTGCAACACAGTTGATAATGTATTCAAAGTACGGCTCCCAGTCGATTCTGGAAGAAACAAGGAATGTGTTCGGGCAGGAATCAATGGTGGAACCGTTGTAAGATACGTTGGGAACGTTTCTTGCTTCGCAAGCGGAGGGAGCGCCCATGGAGTCCGCGTGCTGGGAAATAAGAACCGCGCCTTTATCCATAAGGGAGTTTGCTACGTCTCTTTCTGCGTCAACGCTGTACCAGGAACCGGTGAAGTCTACCATCATCGTAACGGACGGGCAAACGGAACGAGCGCCGAGGAAGAAAGAGGTGTATCCGGAAATAACTTCTGCGTAGGGGAAAGCGCCAACATAGCCCATAACGGCCTGCTCAGCGGTGATTTTGCCAGATTCGATCATTTCGTTGAGTTTCATACCTGCGGTGATACCTGCAAGATAACGACCCTCATAGATGGATGCGAAAGCGTTGTGGTAGTTTGCGACTTTTTCGGTGTGCGCTTTTGTTCCGGTTGCGTGGCAGAACTGAACATCGGGGAATTCTTTTGCTGCCTGAAGAATGAAGGGTTCATGACCGAAGCTGTCCGCGAAAACGATGTTGCAGCCCTGGTCTGCAAGGTCAGCCGCAGCGTCATAGCAAGCGGAGGATTCGTCAACGGGATACTTGAAGATAACCTGGTCGTCGGAAAGACCGAGTTTTTCCTGCGCTGCTTTTGCGGCGTTCATGAAGTTAAGGTCATAGGTGGACTTGTCGTCATGAAGGAAAATGAAACCGATCTTGATCTTGGAATAGTCTACTGTAGCGTCGCCGCCGTCTGTGGACTTGGTAGCATCGGTTGTGTTAGTTGTGTCTCCGCCTTTGCAACCTGCAAGCGCGAAGATAGAGCATACCATGATTGCCGCGAGGCAAAGAGCAAAAATCTTCTTGCACATAGTACTACGTACCTCCTGAAAAAAGAAAAGAATGTTATTTCTCGGATACGGGAGTTCCCATATCGTCATAGACTGAAAATAAAAAATCGGCGTACCGTCGCGGCACACCGTTCATAAAACAACAATAACCCCTATGAAAAAACGAGGGGAGAAGGTTATTGAAGCTTATAGTCGGAACATTTACGGCGTCCGGTAGAAACTTTCTGTCCATATCACAGATGATATACAAGCCTTGTTCAATTACAAATTCATTTTAGCAGAAAAAATATCCGTTGTCAACCCCGAAATTGCTTTGTTTGACATTTGTCACATTTTGCCGAAAACGGCGAAAAAGAGTCGTTATAAAATACCAAAAAGAGAGGCGAACAGACCCTCCGTTTTGCTCAAAATGCCAAGGGGCTGTAAAAAACCGAGTTCTTTACAACCCCTTGCTTTGTTTTATTTGTTTTCTTTATAACTGTCTTTAATCCCGACGGTCAATCCGAACGTGTTCTCCTTGCGGCTGTCTTTGCAGAAATATCCCGTTCTGACAAACTGGAAGGTGTCGCCCGCCTTTGCGTCGGCAATGGCTTTTTCCGCTTTGCAGTTTTCGAGAACCGTCAGCGAATTGGGGTTGAGATAATCGTCAAGCACGATACCCTTTTCGCGAGTGTTTTCAATATTGAAGAGATTTTCGTACAGGTTGACGGTCACGTTTTCGCATTCGGAGGCGGAAACCCAATGTATGGTTCCCTTTACTTTTCTTCCGTCCGCGGGCATTCCGCAGCCCGTTTCGAGGTCGGCTTCGCAATGAAGTTCCTTTATGCTGCCATCGTCGTTTTTGACTATCTCTTTCAGTTTTACTATATACGAACCCATAAGCCGTACTTCTCCGTCCGGTTTGAGACGGAAGAATTTCGGCGGAGGAACTTCCGCGAAGTCGTCGGCGTCAATATAAAGTTCGCGTGTAAACGCAACCTTTCTCTTGCCTGCCTCGTCGTTTTTCGGAATGTTCGGGAGTTCGAAATATTCTTTTTTATCCTCGGGGTAGTTTTCTATAACGACTTTTATCGGATGCAGAACAACCACTCTTCGCGGCGCCGTTTCGTTCAGTTCTTCTCTTATGCAATGTTCGAGAAGCGCGCTGTCAACAAGCGAAACCGCCTTTGCAACGCCTGCTCTTGCGATAAAATCGAAAATGGCGGAGGGAGTGTAACCTCTTCTTCTCATTCCGCAAACGGTCGGCATACGCGGGTCGTCCCAGCCGTCAACCGTTCCGTTCTCCACAAGTTTGCGAAGCAGCCGTTTCGAAGTTACGGTGTTTGTGATAAACAGTTTTGCAAACTCTCTCTGCTTCGGCTTTTTCTCAAAGCCCACATTGTCGATGACCCACTCATAAAGCGGTCTGTGGTTCTCAAATTCGATGGAACACATCGAATGGGTTATGCCTTCGAGCGCGTCCTGAATGGGGTGAGCGAAGTCGTAGAGGGGGTAGATGCACCATTTGTCGCCCTGTCTGTGGTGGCGGCAATGCAGTATTCTGTAAATAACGGGGTCGCGCATATTAAGGTTCGGGGAGGACATATCTATCTTTGCGCGCAGACATCTTTCGCCGTCCGCGAACTCACCGTTTTTCATTCTTTCAAAAAGATCGAGGTTTTCCTCAACGCTTCTGTTCCTGTAAGGACTTTCCTTGCCGGGTTCGGTAAGCGTTCCGCGATATTTTTCATCCCATTCGTCTGCGGAAAGGTCGCACACGAACGCTTTGCCGTCCTTTATGAGTTTTACGGCATATTCGTAGCATTTGTCGAAATAGTCCGAACCGTAGAACACGCCGTCCGGGTCTTCGCCGATGAGCCATTTCAGATCTTCATAGATTGAATCCACAAACTCCACGTCTTCTTTGGTGGGGTTCGTATCGTCATAACGCAGATTGAATTTGCCGTTGTACTGTTTTTTTGCGGTGTAGTTTATATATATCGCCTTGATGTGACCGATGTGCAGGTATCCGTTCGGCTCGGGCGGAAAACGCGTGTGCACTTCATCGTAAACGCCGTCCGCAAGGTCTTTTTCTATTATATCGAACAGGAAGTTCGAAACTTTGTTTTCTTCCATATTATATATCCTTTCTTAAAGGGCTTCTTTCGCGCGCTCTATTCGCTGCGCAACTTTTTCTTTGCCGAGAACTTTCATCACAAAATATGTGTCCGGCGATTGCTGTCGTCCCGTTATCGCAACGCGGAGTATCATCGCAACGTCCCCGACATGACCTCTGTACTTCTCGGGCTCTTGCTTATAGAGTTTCATTTCGGGTGCGAATCCGAGTCTTTCCGCAATCGCTTTCAGGTCGTCGAACCATTCGTTTTGCTCTTTTGTCTCGTCATAGACCGACGGGTATATATCGAGGACTTTTTCAATATCCTCTTTTTGCAGATTTTCGGGATACGAATAATCGGGCGTGAACAACTCGTCATAGAAGAAGTCCATATACGGTCTTACATCTGCGTATACAGCAAAGTCCTTGCGCGGTTTTTTGCCACCGCGGCCTATCGCGAGAATGGATTTCGCGTATTCGGGGTCGCGGTCAAGCAACACAAAAAATTCGGGGTCGAACTTTTTCGCCCAATCCGCCGTGCCCTTGTATATCTCGTCTGCGGAAAGTTTTGAAAGCACGTTCTTGGAAACGTCGTTCAGTTTGTCAAAGTCAAACAGACAACCCGACGAACTCATTTTTTTGATGCTGAACGGGAAATCGAGATACGACTTGTCCGCGTTCTGCGCGTGCCACTCTTCAAAGTTGGAATTGAGCAGCGTCATAACGTATTCCGCCACGCATTCGGGGGCATAGCCCATACGCTCGTAATCGTTGAGGTTTGCACCCATATCGCGCTTTGACAACTTCTTTTTGGAGCCGTTTTCATCAAGGCGCATAAGCTGCGCGATGTGCATATATTTAACGGGTTTGAAGCCGAGATATCTGAAAAGTTGCAGGTGCTTGGGCAAACTCGGCAGCCACTCTTCGCCGCGTACAACGTGCGTTGTTCCCATAAGGTGGTCGTCCACCGCGTGCGCAAAGTGATATGTCGGAATCCCGTCGGATTTCAAAAGCACGAAATCCTCGTCGTTTTCGGGCAGTTCAAGCGTTCCTTTTATAAGGTCGGTGAATTTCAGCTTCTTTTCGCCGTCGCCGGCCGCAAGAATATTCAGCGAATACGGGTCGCCCGCCGTCAGATGCCTCTCCACTTCTTCAAGCGTTATCGCGCGCTGTCGCGTCTGCTGTTCGCGTCTTTCCTGCGCCGCGCCGTCCCAGTCCTTTTCGGAATTTTCGGATTTCTTGTCCGCGCTTTTTATCTTTTCGAGTTCTTCTTTTGTTGTGAATACGGGATATGCTTTTCCCTCTTCGACAAGTCTTTTTGCGAAAACATGATATATTTCGGCGCGCTTGCTTTGTCGGTAAGGACCGTATGCGCCCTTGTCCTCTATTTTGCCGTCGTCGCCGAGTATTGCGCCCTCGTCAAAGTGTACGCCGTAATGTTCAAGCGTTTTGACAAGTCCCTCCGCCGCGCCTTCAACTTCGCGTTTTGCGTCCGTATCCTCTATTCGCAGATAGAACACACCGCCGCTTTGGTGCGCCAATCTTTCGCTGACAAAAACAGGAAAAAGTCCGCCGAAATGGACAAAACCGGTCGGGCTCGGTCCGAAACGGGTCACTTTTGCGCCCTCGGGCAGTTCTCTTTGCGGGTATCTTTTTGCAATGTCCTCTTCCGTAAGCGTTAAATCTCCGAACAAAAGTTGTGCAAGTCTTGCGTTATCCATATATCCTCACCGTTTTGCATTGCGCCGTATTTTCGGGGTGAATATACTTCTGCCCAAATATAAAGACGCATTATTTTCCTATTATAATATATTAGTATATCATATATTTCCTTTCATTTCAAGTCGTTTGCAAAATTTTTCGTCTGCACCGTCATGTTTTTATCCGTGCGATACGGGAGGCTGTCAAATATACTCCGAAGAAGATAAGAAAGTTGAAAAAAATTCACACAATGCTATTGACATATAATATTATATGTCGTATAATATTGTACATAAAACAGCAGAGGTGATGAAATGGTATTTCAGCTCGGTTCGCCGCTTCTTGATGCGTGTGTGCTTGCCGTTTTGTCCGACGGGGACACTTACGGTTATGTTCTGACGCAGAAAGTCAGACAGGTCATCGATATTTCGGAATCGACGCTTTATCCTGTTCTGCGGCGATTGCAAAAGGACGGTTCGCTGACCACATACGATGTTCCTTTCGGCGGGCGCAACAGACGTTATTACCGCATAACGGAACAGGGACTTGTAAAGTATCGCGAATATCTTGCGGCATGGAACGAATATAAAAAGAGCGTAGATAAGGTTTTGGGAGGAAAAAGCGATGAATAAGAATGAATTTCTTCGCATATTGAGAGAAAATCTGAACGGGTTGCCCGCAGATGAAGCGGAAAGTGCCGTCAGATACTATTCGGAGTACATTGATGATGCGGGCGGTTCGGACGCAGTGTTTGAAGAACTCGGCGATCCTGCGGAACTCGCGAAAAAAATCAGAAACGACGGTCAGCCGAAAGACGGCGTTGAAAAAGAGCCCGCTTCGGTTGCCGAAAAGAAATCAAAAATGCCGATTTGGGCAAAGATACTTATAACCGTATTGACTTTTCCGTTCTGGATAGGTCCCGTTGCCGCAGTCTTCGGAGTAACGGTTGCGCTTGTTTCGGGTGCCGCAGGGTTTCTGTTTGGCGGGGCGGCGGCGTTCGGCAGCGGAATATATTTCGCTTTCCAAGATGTTGCGTCGGGGCTTCTCTGCTCGGGTTCGGGGCTTTTGCTGGTCGGACTCGGCGGTCTTATCGGCGTGGGAATGTTTTATGTCTGCAAATATGAGGGTATAGGCGTTTACAAACTGTGCCGCCTGATATTCACGAACGGGGGTAAAAAATAATGAAAGCATTTGCCAAAATTCTGATAATATCCGCTTGTTTTGTGCTTGTCGGCGCAATAATCGCGGGCGTCGGTGTTGCTCTCGGCGCAAAAGGTTTTGTATTTGACCGTGGAGGGAAACTCATTACCGTCAAGGGTGAAGGCGTCGGCAGTTCTGTGGAAGCAAGCGAAAAACTTGAAGCGTTTTCGGAAGCAACGATAGACGTAAAATGCGGAAAAGTTATCGTTGAGGCGGGCAATGAATATTCGATAGAAATAAAATATTCCGCGGAAGAACTGAAACCGACGTATGCCGTCAAGAACGGAAAACTTGAAGTTACATCGCCGAACGGCGGGTTCTTTCTGAATTTCGGAATGTTTGATTTTGACAAAAATTATGTCAAAGTTATTGTTCCGAGTGACGCGCTTAAAAATCTTTCCGTTGACAGCAGTGCGGGCGAGGTCGATATTTCGGGACTTACAGGCACTTCTGACGGAAAAATCACGGTCAGAGCAAGTGCGGGCGGCATAGATATAGAAAATGTTTACGGCTTCGGAGAACTTAATGTGAAGTCGAGCGCGGGCGGCGTTGACCTTGAAGGCGTGACAGTAGGAAGCGCCGTTGTCAAGTCAAGCGCGGGCAGTATTGAAATAAAGGATTTTGAGGGCAGCCTTGAAGCTGATTCGTCCGCGGGCGGCGTTGAAGTGTCCTTGCGCGACGGAGCATATTCGGACGCGAAGTATTCGGTTTCGCTGAAAGCGAGCGCGGGAAGTGTTGAAGTTGACGGCAGGCACATAAAAGGCTCGGAATACTCTTTCGGAAGCGGAAGCAAATATATAATACACATTAAATCAAGTGCAGGCAGCGTAAAGTTCGACACGAACAGATAGAGATATACTTAACCAAAAAAACAGGAAAACGCGGAGTCTGTGTCTCTGCGTTTTTCTGTTCTTGCGGTTGAAATGACATAATATTATGCTATACTGTATTCAGTATTGGAAGAAAGAGACGATATTATGAAAAAAGGACTTATTCTTGAAGGCGGCGCGATGCGCGGACTTTTTACGGCGGGTGTGCTTGACGTTTTGATGGAAAACGGCGTGACATTCGACGGCGCGGTCGGTGTTTCCGCAGGCGCGGCGTTCGGCTGCAACATAAAATCTCATCAGATAGGAAGGGTATTGCGGTACAATACTCGGTTTTGCGCCGATAAACGCTATTGCGGCATGAGTTCTCTGCTTAAAACGGGGAATATATACAGTACCGAGTTTTGTTACGGCGAAGTTCCTCTTAAATATGACCCGTTTGATTTTGAAACGTACAAAAAAGACCCGATGGAGTTCTATGTGGTCAGCACCGATGTTGAAACGGGCAGACCCGTTTATCACAAATACACGGGTGAAGATGACAGCGGTTTTGACTGGATAAGGGCGTCCGCTTCCATGCCGCTTGTTTCGCAGATAGTCGAAATTGACGGACAAAAACTGCTTGACGGCGGAATATCCGACTCAATACCCGTCGAATTTTTCGAAAGTCTCGGATATGACCGTAACGTTGCCGTTCTGACGCAGCCGAAAACGTATCAAAAGCGCAAAAACAAAATGATGCCACTGATAAAGATAAAATACCGCAAGTATCCGAAGTTTATCGAGACCGTCGCAAACAGACACATTATGTATAATGCCGAGACGGCGCTCGTTTCCGAAAAGGAACATAACGGTACTCTTTTTGTTATCCGTCCCGAAAGCCCGCTGCCCGTCGGGAGGGTTGAAAAAGACCCCGAAAAACTGAGAGAGGCTTACGAAATAGGCAGAAGCGCGATGAAAGAAAGGCTTGAAGACCTTTTGATATATCTGAACAAATAATATAAAATATGACCGCTGCGGAAAAACCGTAACGGTCATATTTTGTTTTATCGGAAAGTTAATTCCATTTCAATCTCGTCTTCGTCGCGTCCCGTTTCCGAAAATCCGAGATCTTCGTACAGTTTTTTCGCCACGGTCGCGCCCTCGACATAGCAGAGAGCGACTTTTTTGTAGTTGCCGTCTTTTTTCATCTCGTCAAGTACAAGTTTTGCGGCTGTTTTGCCGAACCCCTGCCCCTGAAACTTCTCGTCTATGAAAAGTTGGCTGAAAATATAGGCGTTTCGTTCGGGACTGTCGTAGAAAAGCCCCATGCCGACATACGTCCTGTCGTTGAGAATGAAAAAGGCTCTGCTTCTGTATTCGCGGTATGCATACGCTCTTGCCAAAAGAACGGTCTTATCCGCCACAAAATCTTTTTGCTCTTCGGAAACTTTGAGCGTGGTTCTCCAATTTTTGCTGTTGACGTCTTCTAACTTTATCATAATTCGTTTTAGTTCTTAAAACTGTGTATCGGCGCGGGAATCCTGCCCTCACGTGAAACGAACGCTTCGCAGGAGGCTTTGTTGACGGGCATCACGGGCGCATAGCCGAGAAGTCCTCCGAATTCGACCGTGTCGCCTACGTCTTTGCCTATTACGGGAATAACGCGAACCGCAGTTGTTTTCTGATTTATCATTCCTATCGCGGCTTCGTCCGCAATAATTCCCGATATTGTCGCCGCCGATGTATTGCCAGGAATTGCTATCATGTCAAGCCCGACGGAGCAAACACAGGTCATCGCTTCAAGTTTTTCTATTGTCAGATATCCCGCCGTTACAGCGTCTATCATGCCCTGATCTTCGCTGACGGGAATAAACGCGCCGCTGAGACCACCAACATAGGAAGACGCCATAACACCGCCTTTTTTGACTTGGTCGTTGAGCAGCGCGAGCGCCGCCGTTGTGCCGGGCGCGCCGACGCTTTCAAGCCCTATTTCTTCAAGTATCTGCGCCACGCTGTCTCCCACCGCAGGAGTGGGCGCGAGCGACAGGTCGATTATTCCGAACGGAACGCCGAGCCGTTTTGACGCTTCCTGAGCCACGAGTTGTCCGACGCGGGTTATCTTGAACGCAGTCTTTTTAATCGTTTCGCAAAGTGTTTCAAAGCCCTGCCCGCGAACTTTTTCAAGCGCACATTTTACAACTCCGGGGCCGCTGACGCCCACGTTGATTATCGCGTCCGCTTCCGTAACGCCGTGGAAAGCCCCCGCCATGAACGGGTTATCGTCGGGTGCGTTGCAGAACACAACGAGTTTTGCACAGCCGAGGCTGTCGTTTTCCTTTGTCTTTTCCGCTGTTTTAAGCACAACTTCGCCCATGGTTCTGACCGCATCCATGTTTATGCCCGTTTTCGTCGAGCCGACATTGACCGACGAGCAGACGAGTTCCGTTTGCGCCAAAGCGTCGGGAATGGATTCCATAAGCAACTTGTCCGCAGGTGTCATGCCTTTTGAAACAAGTGCCGAAAATCCGCCGATGAAGTTGACCCCGACTGTTTTTGCCGCTCTGTCAAGCGTTTTCGCTATCGCAACAAAATCATCTGTCGTTTTGCAGCAGCCCGCGCCGATAAGCGCAATGGGTGTGACCGAAATTCTTTTGTTTACTATGGGAATGCCGAACTCACGCTCTATCTCTTCTCCGACGGAGACGAGGTTTTTTGCCTTGCATGTTATTTTAGCGTAAATCTTTTCGCAGACTTTTTCGACGTCTCCGTCGCAGCAGTCAAGCAGGCTTATGCCCATGGTTATGGTTCTGACGTCGAGTTGCTGATGCTCGATCATCGAGTTTGTTTCGTTGACTTCGTATATGTTTATCATCGCCGTCGCCCCGTCAGATCCTGTGCATCATTTCAAATATTTCTTCTTTTTGAGTGTGAACGACAACTCCCATTTCTTTTCCTATCTCGGAAAGAGAACTCTCTATCTCCGAAAAGCCCCTTGCCGCCGCCGAAAGATCGACTATCATCATCATGTTGAAATAGCCGTGAACTATCGTTTGCGAAATGTCCAGGATGTTGACGTTGTTTTCAGAAAGGTATGTGCAGGTCTTTGCTATAATGCCTACGCTGTCCTTTCCGACGACCGTGATTACCGCTTTGTTCATTTTTTTCCCTCTTTTACGATTTTTTCAATCTGCTCTTTTATAACTCCGAAGACCTCGTTTTCCGAGATGTCTTTTTTAGCCGTTTTACCGTCCTTGAACAGAACGTATTTGCCGTTTGCGCCCGTAACTCCGAAATCCGCTTCTCCGGCTTCTCCTATGCCGTTGACGACGCAGCCCATGACCGCTATTTTTATCGGGGTCTCAATATCCGAAAATTCGTCTTCTATTCTCGTTGCAAGCGCCACCGAATCGACAGTTGTTCTTCCGCAGGTCGGACAGGAAATGACCTCGATACCGCTTTTCCGAATCCCGAGCGAGCGCAAAAGCGTTTTTGCCGTTCTGACTTCTTCTACGGGATCCGCGGTCAGCGAGACCCGTATGGTGTCTCCTATGCCGTCAAGAAGCAATGCGCCTATTCCGACGGCGGATTTTACCGTCCCCGTGCGGAGCGTTCCCGCTTCGGTAACTCCGACGTGCAGAGGGTAACCTCTGTCGTTGTACTTTTCCGCAAACAGACGATATGCCGAGACCATAACGCGGACATCGGACGCTTTCATTGAGACTACGATGTTCTCAAACCCGCAGTTTTCAAGCAAACGGACGTTGTTGTATGCGCTCAAAGCAAGCGCTTCGGCGCAGGGGTGTCCGAACTTTGCAAGCAGGTCTTTTTCAAGGGAACCCGCATTGACACCGACGCGTATCGGAATATTTTTTTTGTAAGCTGCGTGCGCAACTTCTTTTATGTGTTCCGCGCCGATATTGCCCGGGTTTATTCGTATCTTGTCCGCGCCCGCTTCGATCGAGGCAAGTGCAAGACGGTAGTCGAAGTGTATGTCTGCGACAAGCGGGACGGATATTGCTTTTTTCAGGTCTGCGAACCGTTCCGCCGAAAGTCGGTCGGGAACAGATGCGCGTATTATCTGGCAGCCCTCTTTTTCCAATGCGAGAGCCTGCGTTTTCAGTTCGTCAAATCTTGTGAACGGCACGTTCGTCATCGACTGTATCGAAACGCTGCCGTCGCCTATCTGGACATTTCCTATATAAAACTGCTTTTTCATATCGCCTATAAGAAGATAACGTCTTTTATCGCTATCACTATCGCCAACCCGAAAATAAGCACCATGCCGACTGCGTTTATCGCACCCTTGACTTTTTCGGGTATCTGTTTTCTTGTTATCATTTCGATAAGGAGCAGGAACGCCTGCCCTCCGTCAAGCGCGGGGAGGGGAAGCAGGTTTATTACCGCAAGGTTTATCGAAATAAATCCGAGGATATACATAAACGACGCTATGCCCGCATCTGCCGCCTGTTTTATCACGGTTGACGCTCCGACAGGCCCCGAAATGTATTTTACGGAAATTTTGTTCGTTACAAGGTCGTACAGCGTCTCATACATGACTTTGACCTGCGAAAACGTGTCCGCAAACGTTGTCTTTATAACGTTGCCGACCGTCTTTTTCTGTGCATAGACCTTGAAGTCCACAGAGAACAGAATAAGTTCGCCCCGTGCCGCGTCTTCTTCCGTTGCCGGGTCGCCTTTTGACGTTATGCGAGGAAATTTGACGTCTTTGAGTTCTACCGGTTCTCCGTCTCTTTCAACCGTAACATCAACGGACGTTTTTCCGATATTGTCCTGAAACGCTCTTGAAATATCTGTATACGTCGAAATTTTTGTGTTTCCTATTTTGACTATTTTGTCGTTTTCCCGAAGTCCCGTTTCGTAGGAGACGGAATCGTTTTCGAAAACCGCGATCGTCGTTGTCGGCGTACTTGTTGTCAGCGTCAGAACAAACGTTATCAGTATCGCAACGATTATGTTCATCGTTATGCCCGCAAGCATAATGATAAGGCGCTGCCATTTGGGCTTTCTGTTCAGCGCGTTGTCGCATTCGCTGTCCTCGTTTTCGCCCTCCATGGAAACAAAGCCGCCTATCGGAAGCAAGCGTATCGAATACGCCGTGTTTCCGTCGGGGTCGAGTTCGGGCTTTTCTTTTGAGAAAAACGAGGTGACTTTTTTCTTGCCTGTCGCCTTAATTTTTTTGACGCTTATCAGTTTGGGACCCATTCCGAGCGAAAATTCATTCGTCTGAACCTTGAATATCTTTGCCGCAACAAAGTGTCCGAGTTCGTGAATGAATATAAGGAATCCGAGCCCGAGAACCGTATAAAGAACCTGCAAAACTACATTCATAAGCAACCCTGTCTGACCTTTCGGTCCGTTTCAAAAATATCTTCTATGTCGGGATTCTGTATTATCGGAGTGTTGTTCAATGCCCGCTCCGCAACGTCCGCTATCTGCAAAAAGCCGATTTCGCCGCCGAGAAAACGAGCAACCGCGACTTCGTTCGCAGCATTGAAGACCGTCGGCGCCGTGCCGCCCGTTCTTATCGCCTGCCTTGCCAGCGAAAGCGAACGGAAAGTTTTTTCGTCGGGTTCGTAAAACGTCATCTTCGCAAGGCTTGCCAAATCGAGTTCCGCCGCAGGGGACGGCTTTCTGTCGGGATAAGTTATCGCGTACTGTATGGGAACTCTCATGTCCGGCAGCCCGAGCTGCGCGATTATCGCGTTGTCCTCAAACTCGACCGCCGAATGAACGATGCTTTCTCTGTGAATAACGACTTTGACCTTGCTTTCGTCCACTCCGAAAAGGCGGACAGCCTCGATTATTTCAAGTCCCTTGTTCATCAGCGTTGCGGAATCTATCGTTATTTTTTTGCCCATTTTCCATGTCGGGTGCGCAAGCGCTTTTTCGGGCGTTATGTCTTTCAGTTCTTCCGCCGTCTTTCCGAAAAACGGTCCTCCCGAAGCGGTCAGCAGAAGTCTTTTTATCTTTGCTTTGCCTTTTCGTGTTTCAAGACATTGAAATATTGCCGAATGTTCGCTGTCCACGGAAATTAGAGGAACATTCTCTTTTTTTGCAAGGTCGCAAATATATTCACCCGCGGTAACTATCGCTTCTTTGTTTGCGAGCGCCGCCGTTTTGTGCGCCTTGATTATTTCTATTGTCGGGCGTGTTCCCGCCATGCCCACAATGCCGTTGACGATGAGTTCCGAAGCGTCGTTTTTTATTGTTTCAAAAAGACCGTCTTCGCCGCCGAGAACTTTTGTTTGTGTGTCCGAAACCCTCAATTTCAGCGTTTCCGCCGCGGTTTTATCCGTGCAGACAGCAAAACTCGGTTTGAATTTTCGTATCTGTTTTTCGAGCAGGTCAATGCTCGAATGCGCCGTCAGCGTTTCGACTTCGCACCCGAGATTTTCCGCAACGTCAAGCGTCTGCGTGCCTATCGAGCCTGTCGAACCGAGGACGGATATTCTTTTTTTTGTGAAATCTTTTATCATTTTGCAAGCGCCGCTATCCCGTCGGCTATAACCTTAACACAGCAGAACGCCGCAGATGTGAACATAACGCTGTCGAATCTGTCCATAATGCCGCCGTGTCCCGGAATGAGTTTTCCGTAATCTTTGATGTTGTAATTTCTTTTGACCACCGAAGCCGAAAGGTCTCCGATAACCGCAAAAATGCCGCCGAAAAGCCCCATTGCGATATATACGGCGAACGGGACATTTTCCGTGCCGACGGCAAAACGGACGATGAGCCCCATTATGACGGAGAACAAAACAGAGGTCGCAACGCCGCCGATAAAGCCCTCTACGGTCTTTTTCGGGCTGACGTGCGGCGCAAGTTTATGTTTGCCGAAAAATCTGCCGACCATATATGCGCCCGTATCTCCGCCCCATGCGGTGGTGAAGACGAGTATCAGATAATAGAGTCCGTGTCCCGCGTCCGAACGCAGTATCGTCAGCGTTGAAAAGAAAAGAGAAATGACTATCGTCATACAGAACAGCGGACACACGTTTTCGAATTTTATATCTTTCGCGAAACCGAATATAGCAATAAGGAACATAAAGCCCGCAAGCGCGAAAAGCAGGGAAAAACGCCAGCTGACGCTTGTTTGCGGAATGAACTGATAACCTATCGCGTAAGCGACGCAGAACGGCATATAAATTTTGCAGCCTTTTTTGTTTATTGCCGTTCCGACTTCATATACAGCCAATGCGGAAAGAAGAGCCACCACCGTATTCATTATATACGGAACGCTCGAAAAATATATCCAAACTATCAGCAGTGCCGTCAGCACAGCCCCCGAAATAACTCTTGTTTTCATCTCTTATTTCAATCCCCCGAATTTTCTTGTGCGGTGACTGTATTCTTCAATCGCCGCATCCAGATCCTTTTCCTCGAAATCGGGCCAGCACACGGGAACGGAAACAAATTCCGAGTATGCAGCCTGCCATATCAGAAAGTTCGAAAGTCTCATCTCGCCCGCAGTTCTCACAATAAGGTCGGGGTCGGGCTGCCCCGCCGTGTAAATACGGTCGCAGATGTCCTGTTCCGTTATCTTTTTGCCATTATGTTCTTTTATGAATGAATTGACTGCGGCAACTATCTCCGCGCGCCCGCCGTAGTTGACGGCGATGTTCATTTCCATTTTTTTCTCCGATTTTTCGGAAACGCGCGTTATTTTGTCTATCATGTTTCGCTGAATAAGATTGAAGACTTTTGTGTCGCCGATAAATCTTACCCGCGTGTGGGTGTATATCTCGTCCGAATCTTCTTCGAAATATCCTATCATCTTTTTCAGGTATTCCGTCAGAATGTTCGTCAGCGCGGCGACCTCTTCCGCAGGTCTTCTCCAATTTTCGGTCGAAAACGCATAAAACGTAACGGTCTTCACACCTTTTTTGTAGCAAAGACGGGTAACTTTGTCAAGCGTTTCCGCGCCCGCATAATGTCCCGCGCTTCTTTTCAGTCCGCGGCTTGTCGCCCAGCGTCCGTTTCCGTCCATAATGAAAGCGATGTGTTCGGGCATCTTCAAAGAGTTTTCGCTCATCTCTTCCTCTCTTCTTTTGCAGCACCCGAAAAACAGTCTCTTTCGGTCGGCAAATGTTCGGGTTTTATCTCTTAAAACTCGTCGGCGCACAGATGTACGGTGCGCCGATGTCTTTCTGTTTCAGTCCATGCCTTTTTGACAGACCTTGTATATGCAGCCTCAGGGAACGGACTGTTTCTTTTTTATCAGACGGAAAGTATCTCTTTCGTCTTCTTCTCGGTCGTGTCTTCGATCTTCGCGATGTATTTATCCGTCAGATTCTGAATGTCTTTTTCCGCTATCTTCAAATCGTCTTCGGTTATTTCGCTCTTCTTCTTCTGCGCCTTGAATGCGTCCATTGCGTCGCGTCTTATGGCTCGAATGGCAACTTTTGAACCCTCGGCGGTCTTGTCTATCGTCTTAACGAGTTCTTTTCTTCTTTCCTCTGTCAGCGGCGGGAAAGCAAGTCTGATTATTTTGCCGTCGTTCTGCGGGTTGATTCCGAGGTCGGAAGCCTGAATCGCTTTCTCTATCTCTTTGAGCAGCGACCTGTCATACGGGCTGACGGTCAGCATTCTCGGGTCGGGCGACGATATCTGCGCAACTTCGTTGATTTTCATCATCGAACCGTAATATTCAACGGAAATTCTGTCAAGAACGGATGCGTTCGCTCTGCCCGCTCTTATGGAAGCAAACTCCGTTTCAAGTGCGGCGATGGTTTTTTTCATTTTTTCTTCGTATGCCGTGTAGTCCATAATGACCTCCAAAAATAAATTCAAATTGATTTTTTAATAAAGAACCGTGCCTATCTGCTCTCCCGCGGCGGCTTTTTCTATGTTTGAGCCGTCTCCGAGATCGAAGATGAGAACGGGCATATCGTTGTCTCTGCAAAGAGCCGCGGCGGCGGCATCGATGACTTTAAGGTCTTTTTCAAGCATTTCGCCGTAAGATATTCTGTCATACTTTTTCGCGTTCGGGTCTTTTTTCGGGTCTGCGGTATAAACTCCGTCCACGTTTTTAGCAAACAGGCATATATCCGCCTCGACCTCGATACCTCTCAGTACCGCCGTTGTATCGGTCGTGAAATACGGGTTCCCCGTTCCGCAGCCGAGAATAAGTATCTTGCCGTTTTCCATTGCGTCTATCGCCGCTTCTTTTGTGAAAAGCTGTGCGATTTTCGGCATCGAGAGCGCAGAAAGCACTTCCGCCTTCATTCCGAGATGTTCGAAAACGTCTTTTATCGCAAGACAGTTTATCATCGTTGCCAGCATTCCCATGTGGTCGGCAACGGATCTGTCCATATCGTTGCCCTGTCTTCCGCGCCAGAAATTGCCCGCGCCGATAACAATGGCTACCTGTGTGCCGTTTTCCGCGCATATCTTGATTTTTTCGCAGACCTTGCGCGCATTGTCAAAATCTATGCCGTGTCCCTCACCGTTGGCAAGCGCCTCACCGCTGAGTTTTATCAGGATTCTTTTGTACCTGTGCTCTCCCATTTTGTCCTCCGTATGACCTGCCGCTCTTTTCGGCGCTGTGCCGTTTCGTTTGCGGCGATTATAATATTGTATATATAATACTATAATTTTTCCGATTTGTAAATAGGCAAAGAGAAATATTATCACTTTTTACCAATTTACTTTTCTCAAATCATCGTGATTTTTTCGGTATAATCCGAAAATGCGCTTCCTATAACGGGCGTTGCAAGCGAAAAAATGTCGGTCGCTCTGCGTTCAAGTGCGATCTGCTCCGCAAATTCGGGAACTGCGGCAAGTTCGGGCGTAAAGTTCGTTATCAGCGGCAAATCCGAACTTTTTTTGATATTTTTCATTATTTCCGCTCCGCGTGCGTTGAACGCAAGCACACGCAAAAACGGTATCGTCGGCTCTGCTTTTTTTATGCCGAGAAACGGCGCGATTATCATGCGGCGAACAGTTGCCATGGTGTACCGTTTTGTCTTTACTTTTTCGTAAAAATCTTCTATCGAGGTCGCTGTTTTTGCCGCTGCGATTATCCTGTTTTCCGCGCCCTCCGTAACGGCGTAATATTCTTTCAGTTCCTCCGCTTCCGCGTTTCTGAAAAAACCGATGAGCATACGTTCGAGGTTCTCTATCTTTGCGGGCGCTTTGCCCTGTAACAGAAGTTTTTCAAGCGTTTCGGAAGTTTCTTTCGGCAGGTCTTCTTTCGGCAATACTCCGCCGTCTATCTTCCGCCTTATTTCGGATGCGGACGCAAAGCCCGCACTTCCTCCGTGATAGTCACCTACACGTTTTATCGCAACGGGTACGATTTTGCTTTTCATCCGTTTCAGTTCTTTTATATATTCGACCGCCAGAATATCGTTCGGCTTTTCGGGCGCGAACGCTCCGAGTTCTTTCAGCGCGTTTGCCCGTGCGGCGGCAAAAGTTTTGCCCTCCGAAAGTTCTTCTTTCAGAACACTCGAAAATTCAGGCGTTTCAAGCGTTTCGACCGTTTTTTCGAACGTTGGGACATTCGCGCTTTCGCTACCGAAACAGAATTTTGATACGACTCCCGTCGCTTCCGCAATTCGGACACAGCCCGCCGCAAACCTTTCCGCCGAGCCGACCGAAAATGATACGGGAAGTTCCAAAACCAGGTCAACGCCGTTCCGAACCGCGCATTTCGCGCGTTCAAATTTGCTCATCACCGCCGGTTCGCCGCGCTGAACAAAACTTCCGCTCATTACGGCGATTATCCCATCTGCTCCGAGTTTTTTTATTTGCGAAATATGGTATGCATGACCGTTGTGGAACGGGTTATATTCCGCCGCTGTTGCAAATATCATTTTTTAACTCCGACAATTATTAAATAAATGTAAAACCGCTTGCAATTTTTGTTAATTTATAATATAATAAATTTGTTGTTCTCGGGACGTTTCGTTGTTTTTAACCCGTCCCGAACATATTATACTATATTTTCGTTAAAAAATCAATACGGCGCGATGCCGCGTTACCTTTTTCGGTCAGGACGGCTCCCGCGCGGAAAAGACAGGTGGAACAAAATGAAAATTCTTGTTATCAACTCCGGTTCGTCGTCTCTGAAATACCAGTTGTTCGACATCGAAACGGAAAAAGTCATCGCAAAGGGTCTCTGTGACAGAATTGGTGTTAAAGGCGCCGTGGGAGCATTTACGTTCAAGACCGATGCGGAAAAGTATCAGACAGACGTCGATATGCCCGACCATGCGGCGGCTCTTAAAATAGTTCTCGAAACGCTCGTAAGCAAAGAACACGGCGTTATTTCGTCCGTTTCCGAGATAGAGGCTGTCGGTCACCGCGTGCTTCACGGCGGCGACAAAGTTTCCGGCTCAGTTCTCGTTACGCCCGAAGTTAAGCAGACCATCCGTGACTGCTTCCCCCTCGGCCCTCTTCATAACCCCGCAAACCTCAACGGTATAGAATCATGTGAAAAGATAATGCCGGGTGTTCCGCAGGTTGCCGTTTTCGACACGGGCTTCCACCAGACCATTCCCGATTATGCGTTTATGTACGGTATTCCTTACGAGTACTATGAAAAATACAAGGTTCGCCGTTACGGCTTCCACGGCACGAGCCATAAGTTCGTTTCCCGCAAGGCTGCTGACTTCCTCGGCAAAAAGCCCGAAGATCTGAACCTTATAATTCTTCACCTCGGCAACGGTTCTTCTCTTTCCGCGGTCAGAGGCGGCAAGTGCGTAGACACGACCATGGGACTCACCCCGCTCGAAGGCCCCATAATGGGTACCAGAAGCGGCACGATAGACCCCTCCGTGGTAACGTTCATGCTTGACAAACTCGTTGAAGAAAAACTTGCAAAAGGGGAGACGGTTGACCCGACCAAACTCGGAACGGAACTTTCGACCATATTGAACAAAAAGTCCGGTCTTCTCGGTATTTCCGGCAAGACTTCCGACTGCCGCTATATCGTCGAGGGTATGGAAAACGGCGACGAAAGATGCACTCTTGCGTACAAAATGCTTGTTTACCAGATTCAGAAATTGCTCGGCTCTTACATTGCCGTTCTCGGCAGAGTTGACGCGATAGTATTCACCGCGGGACAGGGTGAAAACGGCCCCGAGACCCGTGAAGCCATCTGCGACGGTCTTGAAGAACTCGGCATAAAGATAGACCTTTCAAAGAACGACTTCCGCGGACAGGACAGAGACATCACCGCCGACGGCGCAAAGATAAAGACTCTTGTCCTGACCACGAACGAGGAACTTGAAATAGCAAGAGACACTTACAGAATCGTTTCGGAGCAGAAGTAAACAAGACTTTCCGAACGGCTAAGAACGGGTTTTTTTTCGAGGCTTCTGTTTCTCGAAAATTCCGTATTTTGTATATTGACACTATCTGCTTGTTATGGTATAATAGCGTAAAGGAGGTAGTATATTTTCTGTTCGGACACGGATATGATTTCAATAATTATATACGTTTTGGCTTGGATCTGAAAACTCTTTGCAAGAGTTGTATGCCAACAGAAGAAAGGGAAACTCAAAAATGTCTCATACGGAATTTAATTTCGGCGATTTTCTGCGTGTGTTCAAAAAATGGCTCGCGCTTGTCATAATTTTGCCCGTAATCGCCGGTTCGGGGGCGTTCGCGTATTTTTATGTGACCTACGTTCCTCAGTTTACGGCAACGGCAATTGTCGCATGCAGCGCAAGACAGACTTCGTCGGGCAATATCGACGGCTCTACGCTTTCGACTTCAAAAGAGGTTGCGAAAACATTCAAGTACATGATGACGCAAAGCACAACGTTGCAGGACGCCGCCGACATTTTGCATGAAAATGAGGAGATTGAATACAGCGCTTACAACGCGGGCACGCTTGCGGGAATGATCAGCGTTACACAGGTTGAGGATACATATTTGCTCAACGTTTCCGCGACCGCTTCAAACCGTATAGTCGCCCGTGACGTTGCAAACGCCGTTGCGGACGCCAGCGTCAATCTTGCGGGCGAAGACGGAGACCTCGGTTTCGGACAGATTGCGGTTATACGCCGTGCGGATGTTCCGTCGGTTGAAAACGGCACAAGCATTTCCATAAAAGTTGCGCTTGCGACGCTTGTCGGGCTGGCTCTTGCGATAGGAATCGTTTTTCTTCTGTATGTGACAGACGACAGGATAAAGACCCAGGAAGATATTCTTCGCTCTTACAACGTTCCGGTACTCGGCGTTATTCCGCCCGAGTCCGTGCAGTAGAGGGGAGGGGTTGTAATGGCTGCAAACAAACATGCCGTTGAAGATTTGAGAACTCTTGATTCGGAGAAGAATTTCCTTTTCACGGAGGCATTCAAAACTCTTCGTACAAATCTCTCTTTTTGTATGTCTTCGAGAGAAAATCACAGAATAGCGGTTACAAGTTCTCTTCCTTCCGAGGGAAAGAGCCTTGTGTCCATCAATTTGGCATACGTTCTTGCGGAAAACGGAAACAAGGTTTGCCTTGTTGACGCGGATATGCGTTCGCCGAAAGTCCACAAATATCTTAAAATTAAAAACGATATCGGGCTTTCGAACCTCCTGAGCGGACAGACCGAACTTGAAAAATGCCTTTTCAGGACAAAATACGAGAATCTTTATGTTATAAAGGCAGGCGCGCTTCCGCCGAACCCCGCCGAACTTCTTAACGGCAAATATATGGATGCGCTTCTCGAAAGTCTTGAAAAAATATTCGATTATGTTATCATGGACACTCCGCCCATGAACATCGTTTCCGACGCCATGGTCGTTGCAAGTCACAAGGCGGCGATACTTTTCGTTGTCCGCGAAAACGACTCTCTCCATTCGGAGTTCAAAGAGTCTTTGCGCAACATCGAAATGGCGAACCTCGATCTTCTCGGCGTGGTTGTCAATGACGCCGCGCTTGAACCTAAGGGCGGAAGATACGGAAAGTACAGAATATACGGAAAATACAAGCGCTACGGTTATGGTTACGGCTATGGCTACGGTTACGGAGGAAGTTCCGATGATGAGAACGACGATATGCCGCCGCGTAAGCACCGTGCCGCCGCAAAAAAGAAAAAACGAGAGGCAACCGATGATCGATGAACTTCATTGATGTTCATTCTCATGTCCTGCCAGGAATGGATGACGGGTCACCCGACGTCGAAACCTCGCTTGCCATGCTTCGGAAATGGCGTGACCAAGGCATTGAAAAAATCGTTGCGACCCCGCACTTTGATTTCCGCGACATTTCGGTTGATTCCTTTATTGCAAAAAGGCGCAGGTCTTTTGAGAAACTTTCGCTTGCGATGAGGGAAAGCGGAGAGAAATTTTGTGAAATCGAACTCGGCGCGGAAGTAATGTATTCTTCGAATATCTTCGGATTTATCGACCTTTCGGCTCTTTCGATAGGCGAAACCCCGTTTGTGTTGCTTGAATTTGCAACGGAACTGACCTCTGAAAAGGTGTCGACCATACTTTCGTCTCATTCGAGGTCAGACATGTCCGTTATTCTTGCGCACACGGAAAGATATAGGTGTTTCGGGTTTATGCACAGGCTGAAAAAACTCAGAAATGCGGACATTCGTTTTCAGGTCAATTTTTCAAGTTTTTTGCCTGATTCCCCGTTTCGGAGAACGGCGGACGCAATGATGAAAAACGACATGGTTGATCTTTTTGCGACGGATGCACACAGTATAAAGACCCGTCCTCCCGAATTTGCGGATATTCTTTGCGAAATTCGCCGTGAGTACGGAAAACGGAATGTTGACAGAATACTTGAACGTTCAGTCAGATATTTCGGTTAAAAAAGATTGGTAATGTTAATAAAAAACAAAATAAAACCGTAAAATTGTTTCGGAGGAAACCACTATGAAAAAAATACTTGCCATCGCGATGACGGTCGTTATGCTTTGCTGCCTCTGCGCAGGCGCGTTTGCGTCCGAGATCAACTCTTCTGAGCAGAAACTCATCGATTACTGCAACAAAGAGTATCAGACAAAAGAAAACGGTGTATACATCAAACTTCCCGCTGATTATGCCGCAAAAGCGAATACGTATTTGATGATGGTTGACATCACCGATGATCAGTTCGCCGTAGCAGAAATGCAGATTAAGGCCCTTGAAAATCTTATCAGAACGGAACTTTCCGTCAGCGCGGACGCTCAGACGCTGAAACTTGAGGAAGTTTCCGATGATTTTTATAATAAGGTTCTCGCTATTTTCAAAAATCTTGCGGCGGCAATAGATGCTTCCGTTGTTATCAGTTCCGATTTCGACAGAACAAATCCGAATACGACAGGTTCCGTTGTCCTTCGCAGCAACTCCGATTCTTCGGCTCTCGTTTATATCTTCGGACAGCCGAGCCCTGCTGCCGGCATTAACGTTCCCGTCATCGTTGCGTGCTCCGCGCTTGCGGTTGCGGCGATTATAGCGGTTGCTTTCTTCGTTGCAAGAAAAAGAACCGTTCGCGGCTAAACATTTTATTGAAATTCCGAGCGCGTTAAGCGCAGAGGACTGTTCGGTAATTTAATTATGTTTGAAACAAAAAACAAAAAACTCAGAATAGTTCTTGAATGTATATGCATGCCGATTTTTTTGGCATGCATATCGTTTACGCTCATTTATACCGTGGTATCGGTCAAAGTGGTCAATCCCAAACTTGCGCTTGATACCGTAAAAACCGTGTTGGGAGGCGACGGTGTTTTTGAGTTTCCCGACAGAAAAGACATCTATCACGGGGACGATAACAACCAGCCGACATCACCATCGGGCAATGATGGCGACCCCGACGATTCGTCTCATACGGGAGAAGACCCGACGGACGACGAAGAACCGACAAACGGGGACGATCCGTCCTCTCCTACATCTCCGACATCTCCCGATGACCCTCTTGACCCCACGTTGCCGACCGATCCCCTTCAACCGGACGGGGACTATATAAACATGAAAGACATAGAGTTCCCGATGTTCAACACGGTTTTCGGGGAGATCGAATTGCCCAAACTCGGCAGAACTCTGAATCTTATCATGGGTGAAACCGAGCAGGCGATAACTGAGGGCGCTGCGGTTCATACGTCGAGTTATCTGCCGGGTTACGGCGGCACAACTCTTATAAGCACGCATAACAACAATGTGGTTCGTCTTGACAAAATAGGAGAGGGCGACGAGATATTTGTTCGGACGCATTACGGAGAGTACACATACCGTGTGACTTCCGTCAAGATCGTCGATAAAAATGATCCGAATGCGTTCAAGGTCTCAGACAGAGGATATAACCTTGTTTTTGTTACTTGCTATCCTCTCCGAAAACCGTCAAACGCTACGCAGCGTATGGTCGTTTATGCCGAAATGGTTTCGGGCCCGAAAGTGGTGAGGTGACGGTATGAAAAAGAATCTTGCTTTGCAAACGCTGCGCGCCGTCGGCTCCGTTATTGTGATGATTTGCCTTTGCATAACATTGTTTGCGGGCGCGCTGTATTTTTCTCTCGGCACGTTTTTGACCTCTGCCGACGCATATATAAACATTGCGGACAAGGCGCAGGAGAAGAATGAATTTTATTCTGATATGTACAAAAACGCTTGCGAAAGGCTTGTTTCCCGCGGAACTCTCGGCGGCTTTCCGAAAGAAATGTTTGACGGACTTCTTGAATATGATTACGCCGTTACATCATTTAAGGAATATGTACGCTTTGTTGTAAAAGAGCCGAACGGCAAATTTACTTTGCCCGAATTTGACGAAAAACTCCGTGCCGCGTGTCTTGCTTACGTTTCTTCGGAAGAGGCAAAGGCTGACGGATTTTCCGCAACCGAAAAGGAGATCGACGAGTTTGTCGGTTATATCGATTCACAGGTCGTTGCGATAATCGCGCTTCCGTTTTTTGCGGGTGTTTATCCTGCGGTTGACGTCGTTTATCAAACGCGCACAGTAGTTGTTGCCGTTGCGGGCTTTGTTCTTGCCGTAGGTATTTTCTTCGGACTTCTTTGCCTGCTTGAACGCGGAAAAATACTGAATGCCGTCCGCCAAACGCTTTATTCTTTGAGCGGGGCGGGTATAATGACGATAGTTATAGGTGTATTCCTTGACGTTCTGAACGGAAACGAATTTTTCAATTTCAGTTCGCAAGCCGTGCTTGACTATCTGAATATTTACAAGGACGCGCTTTCTTTGCGTATAAACATTCTCGGTGTGATTATCGCGACCGTCGGCGTTGCCGCGACAGCGTGCATAGCCGTATTTTCGGGACGGAAAAAGAACCGAGAAAAAGAGGTCTCGGAAAATTCCGAGAATACAAATATCGAAAAAACCGAAAATATAAATAAAGAAAACAACTAAAAGAAAGGACGGCGGATACACCGCCGACGGAACGTTATGAAGATTCTAATTATCAATTCCGGAAGTTCCTCGCTCAAATACCAACTCATTGATATGGAGAACGAAAGCGTTCTCTGCAAAGGTTCCTGTGAAAGAATAGGTATCGCGGACGGAATTTTCACGATGAAATATCCCGACAGGGAGCAGTACCGGATAATTTATCAGATGCCCTCTCATACCGAGGCTATAAAAATAGTTCTTGACACTCTTGTTTCCCCCGAACACGGCGTTATCGCTTCCGTTTCCGAGGTCGGAGCGGTCGGTCACCGCGTACTTCACGGCGGCGATAAGTTCAGCGGTTCAGTGCTCGTAACAGAGGCGGTAAAGGACGCGATAAGAGAATGCATTCCTCTCGGACCTCTTCATAATCCCGCAAACCTGAAAGGCATCGAATCGTGCGAAAAAATAATGCCGGGCGTTCCGCAAGTCGCGGTATTCGACACGGGTTTTCATCAGACCATGCCCGCTTATGCTTATCGCTACGGTCTTCCGAAAAAATATTACGAAGAGTATAAAATAAGACGTTACGGTTTTCACGGCACGAGCCACAAATTCATTTCCCGCCGTGCCGCGGAGTTCCTCGGCAAAAAACCCGAAGAACTGCGTCTGGTAACGCTTCACCTCGGCAACGGTTCGTCTCTCTGCGCCGTTAAAAACGGCGTCTGCGTTGACACTTCCATGGGACTTACCCCGCTTGAAGGCTGCCTTATGGGAACACGCTGCGGTTCGATAGACCCTGCCGCCGTTACTTATATAATGGACAAAGAACATCTTTCTCCCGCGGAAATGGACACGCTGATGAACAAGCAGAGCGGACTCAAAGCCGTCAGCGGTATTTCGCCGGACTTCCGCGACATCAACGCCGCCGCGGACATAGGTGACGAGGACGCAAAACTTGCGCTTGATATGTTCGGCTATCAATGCAAAAAGATAATGGCGGGATACATCGCCGCTATGGGCGGTTGCGACGCTGTCGTATTCACGGCGGGCGTCGGTGAAAACAGAGCCGAGACCCGCGCAAGGATCACGTCCGACCTTGAATTTCTCGGTATCAAGATTGACCCTGAACTCAACGAAAAAACCATACAGGGCAAAGAAGCGGATATCTCCGCTCCCGGCGCAACGATAAGAACTCTTGTTCTTGCGACAAACGAAGAACTCGAAATCGCGAGAGAAACAAAAGAGATCGTTTCCAAACTGTAATTAGGAACGTAAACTTTCGGAAAGCCGCCACTTTATTAAGTATAAAAGGGACTGCGAACGCAGTCCCTTGATTTTTTGTTTTTGTGTGTCAGTCCGCGAATTTTGCGACTTCCGCGAACATTTCGTCCTTGCTCTTTCCGACGGACGTCGTAAAGCGGCGTGTCTTGTTTTCAAGCGCGGCAAGCGGACGCGGAACGGCTGCTCCCGTTTTTGCGTTGAGTTCGCGCAGGATGCGGAAAAAGTCGTTGCCGTTGTCTCTGTTGCCCGTCAGAGCGGAGAGCACGTCAGCCGCAAATTTGTAGGGGCTTGCGGTGGACGCCGTAACAACGGGTATGTCTGTCGCGTTTTTCTTTGCCGCAAAAAGCGCGACTGCGGTATGTGTATCAATGAGATAGCTGTGTTTTTCAAACGTTTCCGCAATCGTCTGTTTGGTCTCGTCATCGCTTGCAAAGCAGCCGATAAACTCGGACGCGATTTTTTCTCTGACTTCCGCGGAAACTTCATATTTGCCCGTTTCTTTGAGCAGTTTCATACATTCTGCGGTCTTTTCTTCGCCCTGAATGAGCCAAAGCAGTCTTTCGAGGTTTGAAGAGATAAGAATATCCATCGACGGGGAGATTGTGGTGTGGAACTGTCTGTTTCTGTCATATATGCCCGTGTTGATAAAGTCTGTCAGCACGTTGTTGACATTGGACGCGCAGATGAATCGACGGACGGGAAGCCCCATTTTCTTTGCGAGATACGCCGCAAAAATATTGCCGAAATTGCCTGTCGGAACGCAAACGTCAATCTCGTCGCCGAGCGTTATGTCTCCCACATTCATAAGGTCGCAGTATGCGCTGAAATAGTATACTATCTGCGGCGCAAGTCTGCCCCAGTTTATGGAGTTCGCGCTTGAAAGAAAATAGCCTTTTTCATCAAGTTCTTTTGCGATGTTTGTGTCGGAGAATATCTGTTTGACGCCCGTTTGCGCATCGTCGAAATTGCCCTTTATCGCGCATACGTTGACATTTTCGCCCTCTTGCGACGCCATTTGAAGTTTCTGTATGTCGGAAACACCGTCTTCGGGGTAAAAGACCATTATTTTTACACCGTCAACGTCCTTGTAACCTTCAAGCGCGGCTTTGCCCGTATCGCCCGAGGTCGCAACGAGTATGAGAGCCGTTCTTTTTTCTCCCGTTTTTTTGAGCGCCGTGGAAAGCAGACGCGGCATTATTTGAAGTGCCATGTCCTTAAAAGCGCACGTCGGACCGTGCCAGAGTTCAAGCACTTTATGCGTTTTGTCAAGACTCTTTACGGGCGCGGCGTATTTGCCGAAACTCTCTTCCTTGTATGCGTCGGTCGCCGCCGAGAGCAATTCGTCGTAGGTGTAATCTGTCAGATAAAGAGAAAGTACGTCAGCCGCACGGTGCGCGTAATCCTCTTCCGCAAGTTTTTTGATGAAATCTTTTGAAACGGTCGGTATGCTTTCGGGAACAAAAAGTCCGCCGTCCTCGGCAAGCCCCTGCTTGATGACCCGCGCGGAGGTTTTTTTCTCTGAACCGCCTCTCGTGGATATGTAATACATTTTCTATCCGCCCTTTTAATAAATATACACAATTATTCTATCACATTTTCTGTCAAAATGCAAGAGAAATATTTTGAATGTTGAATATTTTTCATTGACACGGCAAGTCTGATTTTGTATAATTTGTATGGAGTTATATTGTTAATATAATGTGAATCTTATAAAAGCAGATCCACAATTGCTTTTCGGAGGGTACATACATGAAAAAAATCGCCGCCGCGCTTCTTGCGCTTTTTTCCGTCGTTTCCTTGCTCGGCGGGTGTACGGTCGTTGTCAACGACGAACCGTGCGGGATAGAAAACGTCTATTTGCTGACGAACGCGGAAAAATATGAAAAATACGCGCATATAGGTTCAACGCCCGAAACGGTGATGACGGCAGCCCTTGCAAAAAACGAGGGAGAGGGTATGCAGTTTGTGTATAAACCCGAAAAGGCGCAGACGAACGTCCGCGTTACCGTGTCCGATTTTGTTCTTGACGGAGGCACGGAAAAGATAGAAGACGTTACCGTATACTATCAGCATTATATTTATTGCGCGGCGGCTTATACCGAATATAAGACGCTGCAAAGAGTGGGATATTATCCCGATATTCTCATTCCGATAAACGGCGACTGCTCCGACCTGAACGGCATAGACGTTGAAGCAAATGCAAATCAGGGCTTCTGGATAACCGTTTGGAGCGCAAAAGACCAGACTGCGGGTGTATACAGAGGTGAAGTGACTCTCGAAACCGACGGGGGCGAAAAACGCGTTATTCCCGTTGAAATAACCGTTTGGGACTTCTCCGTACCCGAAGAGCCGTCTTTCGACGCGGCTTACAGCATTTATTGGTTCGAAAGTTCTGTGTCGTATAAAGAAGCGTATGAATATGCGCTCCGCTACCGGCTGAACGGAAGTTTTACGCCGTCCGTGCGTTCGCAAGACTATGACGCCGATACCATGGCGAAAAAGACCGCCGAATATCTTGCGGAACATCCCGGGGTTTCGTGCTTTATGCCGTCCGGATATACCGCCGAATACTTCAACGCGCTTGAAAAATACGGCATACTTGACAAATGCTTTACCTACTATTTTGACGAACCCGGCAATTATTATTCGATAAACAAGAAAATGTCGGAGACGTTTGCCTGGGCGCACGCGCTGAATCCGAACGTGAAGAATATGGTCACCACCGCTTCCCGAGACACGATAACCGATGTCGATATCTGGTGCGGAATATGGTCGAGCCACGATTGTGACGAGCCTACCGTCCGTGACAGGATTTCCGAGGGTTACGAAATGTGGTGGTACGGTTGCGTCGGTCCGAAATCACCGTATCCGACTTATCATATCCAGGACGATCTGATGACATCCCGTCTTGTGCATTGGATGCAGAAAGACTGGGGCTTTACGGGTAACCTTTATTGGGTTACCGATATGAACAAACGCTGTGAAATCGGTTACGGGAAGACCGAATACGGCAGCATGGACAGGGACATTTATACGCAGCCTTATGTTTTCCACAACTCCGAAACGGGCGACGACTGCGTTGGCGCGGCGGGAGACGGCTTCCTCTTCTGCTATGCGAAAGAGGGCGACGGCGTTGTCAACAGAAATATGATATTGCCCACTATACGCCTTGAATCCGTCCGCGACGGCAGCGAGGACTTTGAATATCTGACGCTGCTTGAAAAGAAGATGACCGCGCTGTTTGAAAAATGGGGAGTGACGGAAGTTACGGTTGATGAGTATATGGATACTTATTACGACTCTCTGTACAATTCCATGGCGGACTTTGACCGTGACCCAAAATATATGATAAAGATGCGTGAACGCGTTGCTCACGATATTCTGAACGCCGAATGCGCGATAGACGTCGAAGCCGCGCCGACGTATGAAAACGTGAACAGAAGAACCGTTGCCGTCTACGCGGAAAACGGCTCCGACGTGGTTGTTGACGGAAAAACCGTTGCCGGCGAAAGCCGCGGCGCATATTCCGTTTATACGGCAACGTTTGATATGAACACGCTTGCGGACAGAACCGAAATAACCGTTCTTGTAAACGGCAAAGAATACACACGCGTTCTGAAATCCGTTGAGGAATCGGAACTTATGGAGGAGGCAAGGCTTGCGGTTCAGTCTGACGCGGAAGAACTCGGTCTTTCCGTTTCTTCCAAAGATGTCCGAATAGCTTATGAAAACAATACCTTTGAGCCGAATGCTTTTCCCGAACTCGGAAGCCTTGACGCGCAGTTGTCGCAGAACGGCTCCGTGCTCTTCGCAAAACGGCTTATCGCCAAAAACCGCGAATACGGTGCGCAGACCGCAAAACGCATTGCCTCAGACATAACAAACACTATCCCTCTTGCGGTAATGAACACGCCGACCGATCTTATCGGTTCTCCGACCTCGGAAACGCTGACGCTGTACGTTCCGAACGGTGCGGAGGTCAAAGTGAACGGCGAAAAAGCGACATTCGTCTCTTCGGAAGAAAAACACGATGTTTACGCGGCCGTTATTGACGTCGGCAATGATTCAAGACACTTTTACGATGTTGAAGTGACGCTGAACGGAGTGACGCAAACATGGAAAAAAGTCGTTCTTCATCAAATTGTCGAAACGACGGAATTGCTTAACATAAATGCTTCCGATCTCGCCGCAAAACTTGCCGCGGTTTCGAGAAACAAAGACTCGATATATGAAGTTATCGAGTATAACGGCGCTCCCGCAATAAAATTCACCGTGGACGGCACGCACGACCTTACCATCCCGTCCTCGGTTCTCCAAATCGCGAACCTGACCGATTATTCGGGGATTATTGTCGATGTTGTCGGCGTTTCCGAAAATACCGCAGGATTTGATGTTACCGTGCTGGCAAGTATGGGCAGCAAAAAACTTGATTTTCCGATAATCGGAAAGGATTTTGACGGACTTCTTCCCGAGGCTTTCGGCGACGGTTTCAGAAGGAACAAGATAACGCGGTTGCTTTTCTCCGCGGGGTCGGATTCCATGTACGGTTATCCCGACGGCGGAACATATATTATCAAGGGCATTTATGCGATGAAAGATGTTGATGATATAGCAAAAAAATAAATAAAATACAAAAATCGAGTTTGTCAGAGCGTGAAAAGGAGAGTTTTATGAAAAAAATCATTGCGGCAGCATTATTCGTTCTGCTCGTTGTTTCGCTTCTTGCGGGCTGCACGATTACGCGCTGTCCCGTTGAGTGCGGAATAGAGAACATCTATTTGCTGACCAACACCGAAAAGTATCGGAAAGATGAGGAAATATCTCCCACTCCCGAAACAAAACTTACGGCAACTCTTGCCAAAAACGAGGGCGAGGGTATGCAGTTCGTTTACAGACCCGATAACGCAAAGAAAAATGTTCGCGTTACCATATCCGACCTTGTGCTTGACGGCGGCACGGAGAAGATAGAAGACGTAACGCTGTATTATCAGTATTATCACTACATTTCGCAGGATTACGTCACGGGATGCGGCAAAGGCTGGTATCCCGACCTGCTTATTCCGATAAGCGGCGACTGTTCCGACCTGAACAAACTGGACATCGAAGAAAACACAAATCAGGGCTATTGGATAACCTTTTACAGCGACAAAAACCAGACTCCCGGACTTTACAAGGCGGAAGTGACCGTTGAGGCGGAGGGCGACGAACCCATAAAGATACCCGTTGAAGTCACCGTTTGGGACTTTGCCGTTCCCGAAGAACACTCTTTCGACGCGCCTTACGGTGTCACAGGCGGTTCCGTTCCTTATGAAGAGACTTATGAATACCTGCTCCGTTACCGTATAAACGGATACAATATACCGACCGTCAGAGGCGGCGATTCCGATGAGGATGCCGCAAAGAAAACCGCTGAATATATAGAAACGCATCCCGGCGTTTCGTGTTTCAGAGCGGACAGATATACGAAAGGATATTTTGACGCTCTCGAAAAATACGGTGTTCTTGACAAGTGCTTTACCTATCCTTATGACGAACCCGCCGACACCGTTGAGATGAATAAGAAAGTTTCCGAGACTTTTGCAAGTTACCATGCGCTGAATCCGAACGTTAAGAATATGATAACCACGGCGTCCAGAGAAACGATGTTTGACGTCAACATCTGGTGCGGCGTTTGGTCTGCGGCGGACAGCGACGAACTGACCGTGCGCGACCGTATTTCCGAGGGCTATGAGATGTGGTGGTACGGCTGCCTTGTTCCCGTAAGATACTACCCGACTTACCACATTCAGGACGACCTTATCTCCGCGCGTCTCGCGCATTGGATGACAAAAGACTGGGGCTTTACCGGCAACCTTTATTGGGGCGCGGACTGGTATTACCGCATTGACGCAAAAACAAACCGAGCCGACGGTATAAGAGATATTTACAATTATCCCGGAACATGGCATAGTGATACGAAGGAGTATACCACTCCCGCAGGCGACGGATTCGTTGTTTGTTACGGAAGAGAGGGCGACGGCGTTGTAAACAGAAACATGATAATGCCCACTCTCCGTGCCGAGGCGATACGCGACGGCAGCGAAGATTTTGAGTATCTGACGCTTCTTGAAAAGAAGATAGGGGCTCTGTTTGAAAAATGGGGCGTGACCGATATAAGTCTCGACACTTATCTCGATACATATTTTGATTCTCTTTATATTTCTATGTCAAACATGTACCGTGATTCCGCCTTTACGCAGAGAATGCGTGAGCGTATCGCGCACGACATAATGCATGCCGAAAGCGCCGTAAGTGTTGAAGCCGCTCCGACATTCGAAAACCCGAACAGAAGAGCAGTTACGGTCTATGCCGAAAACGGTTCGAATGTTGTAATAGACGGCGAAAACATTCAGGGCGAGAGCCGCGGCGACTATTCCGTTTATACAAGATATTTCGATATGAACAATATCGCCGACAGAACGGAAATAACAGTTACCGTGAACGGCGAAGAGTATACCCGTGTTCTCAAAACGCTTGAAGACATGGAACTTATGGAAGAATCCCGCGCCGCCGTTCAGGCAGCCGCGGAAGAACTCAAACTTCCCATTGCTTCAAAGACTGTACGCAAATTGTTTGAAAAAAACAGCTTCAAACCTTACGAGTATAATAACATGGGTTCGACTTCTCCGGTAGACGGCACAGGTATTTCCGATAACAGGGAATATGCTCAGAAAGTATGGAAGTGTCTTGCTCTTGATATAAAGAATACAATTCCTCTCGCCGTTATGAACGAGGCAGGCGATCTTTTGGACGAACCGAAAGCGGAATATCTGACGCTTTACGTTCCGAACGGGGCGACCGTAAAAGTCGAGGGCAAAGATGCGACGTTTGTTGAACAGACGGAAAACTATTCCGTTTACTCCGCAAAACTCGACACAACCGGCTGCGCAAGATATTTTTACGATGTTGAAGTTACGCTGAACGGCGTTACCGAAACTTGGAGAAAGATAGTATTCAATCAGAGCGCGGAGATGTCCCCGCTTATCAATATGAGCGCGGAAGACCTTGCCGCAAAACTTGCCGCAGAGCCGAAAAACGCGGGCACGGACTTTGAAGTTATCGAATACGAGGGAGCACCCGCGATAAAAGTAACGATAAATGCGGAGCATTCGCTTTCAATTCCCAAATCGCTCATTCCGTCCCTGAATCTGAAACTTTACAAGAAAATCATTGCGGATATCGTCAATGTTTCAGACGATCATGGCGGCTTTGCCGTTTCGATAAGAGCATCCTTTGCTACCCCCGTTACCGAAATTGAAATTCCGAGTAATGATTTTGACGGCTTTGCGATAGGCGGTATGCCTGCGGGACAGTTCGGAAAAGTGACCGCGGTTACGCTTCTTTATAGCACAAAATACCAAAAAGAGGTTACGCTCATCATTCGCGGTCTGTACGCGATGAAGAATCCCGACGACGCGGCACAGCAAAAGTAAATAAAATAACGGCACAGTAAAAACTTATTCCTCTCCGTGTTTTTGAAGACACGGAGAGGATTTTCATTTTTAATTTGCGCCGAAAGGAAACGTATTCTTGCAAATTTTGTATAATATGCACATAAAACCGATTTTTCGAGGTTTTTCGATGTGGAAAATGCAGAAAAAAATATTGACAGATTGTTACAGCTATGTTATAATATGAAACACGGAAAACCTATTGTTTTTTGCCTTTGCCGACATTCTCGGCAGAATAGGAGTTGTTCGCATGAAGAAAGTGAAACGCATACTCAGCGTTCTTCTTATCGTTGCGCTCACGGCGACATTCGTCGGTGCGTTTTCGATAGGTTCATCGGCGGTGACGCCGCTCGGATGTGTTATACAGAAGGACACCAAATGGAAGTCGTACTATTACGGCGGCGGAAACCTGTACGACACGGGCTGCGGCATTTTTTCGCTTGTCAACGCGGTCGGCTATCTTACGGGTATACGCATGAGCGTGACGGAGGTCGCGGCGTGGGCGCATGAAATAGGCGCATATAACGCGGGCTCTTCCGCAGGCGGTACGACGAGAGGATACCTTTATCCGAAAGTGCAGGCGCAATACGGTTCGCGTTACGGTTTTACCGTTGATTGCGGCGGCAGCGGCGGCACGGGATATTGGAACGTTACGTCTTACAACACCACATTGCAGAACCACCTGGCAAACGGCGGCGTTGCGATAGGGCATGTTCCGGGGCACTTTATCGCGCTTGTCAATTATTCGGGCGGGAAATATCATGTTTACGAAAGTTATCCGTCTTCCACAAGAGGCACTCAGAACGCAACAACGGGCAGCATTTGGCTGACGCCCGCACAGTTGAATTCCGGCTATGCGGGAATGAAACTTGACTGGTTCTGTCTGCTTTCGTATACGGGCGGCGGCACGGAGAGCGGAGGAGAAAGCGGAGGTTCGTCGGAAAATCCCTCGACAAATCCCGGCGGCGGAGGAAATACGGCTTCGACCGCAACGCAGCCTTTCCGCACGTTCTATTACAATCTGAACGGAACGACAGATACGGCGGATTCATCGCTGAATGATTTCAATTCTTACGGCATGAGCTATCCGGGCGGCTTTATAAACAGCCCGTCTTATGTCGGCGCTTACAGCACTCTTGCGTCGAATTGGAGCGCCGTTGCGGGCGAACTGACAAAGAACTGCACACTTACTTCACGGGGCACGGAATACAAAACATCGCTCCCCATAAGACTGTTCCTTGACGGACGCACTCTGACCGCGGTTTCGGGCGGGTATGCGTTCAATCAGGAAAAGGCAAATACGACAACGATAACGGGCAACACCTTCGCCGTAAGTTCGGAAGAGGGCACAGAAGCTTTCGGCACAATAAACGGCAACGGCAACTGCGACACGGTTGCGCAGTCGGCGGGAACGTTGAATTTCCGAAATCTTACGCTCAATTCTTCAAGTTCGAGCGGCAATAACAACGCGTTTTATCAGACGGCGGGCGACGCTACGTTCCGCGGCGTTACGGTCAGGGCTTCGGGTTCGGACTACGGTGCGGCGGTAGGTGTTAAAGGCAGGCTTTCTTCCGTAGCAAATTCTTCGTTTATCTCAACAAGAACTTCTTCAAGCGGAACGGACGCTTCGTCGGGCATACATCTGCGCGGCGGTTCGATAGGCACTTGGACAAATTCGAACATAACGACTTCTTACGGCGAGGCGCTCTGGGTTGACGGCGGTTCGGTTTCGATAATCAACGGCGGAAACTTCACGGGCGGAACGAACGGCAACGGCATTTACATAAGCAATAACGGCACCGTGGGCACGGTAATGAACGGCGTTTTCGCCTCGACCGGTGCAAACGCGGGCATTAACATAACCTCAGGTTCGACGCTGAACACGATAAGCGGCGGCACAATAAAAGGTATAACGATATCCGGAACGCTCGGCACGATAACGGGCGGCACTTTCGATTTTTCGACGTACACCGCAAGCAATTACGGCACGATAAAAAATTATATCGCGTCCGGCAAAGCGGCAAGGCTTGATTCGACCTCCGGCAGCGGAATATTCACAGTGGTCACAAACAGCGGGCTGACTTCGGGAACATATATGGCGGCGCCGAACGGAGTTGATTACACCACGGGAACGGCAACTATAAACGGTGTTTCGTATACGACTTATACCGTTTCGACGCAGACCGTTCCCGTCGAGAGTGTTTCTCTTGACAAAAACACGCTTTCACTTTCGGTCGGCGGAACAGGCACGCTTGTTGTTACCGTAAATCCGTCGAACGCAACGGATAAAACCATAACTTGGACCACTTCAAACGGAGGAGTTGCCACGGTTTATAACGGTGTCGTAACCGCAAACGGCGTCGGCACGGCTGTTCTTACTGCGACCGCGGGCGGCAAAAGCGCCTCCTGCACCGTAACGGTAACACAGGCGACCACGGCAACCGTAACGATAGACAAGGGCTATGCCGCAGTCAACAAGGGCGGAACGGTAACGCTGACCGCAACTTGCAGCGGCGGCGCGGTTTCGTGGGCGTCTTCGAACACTTCGGTCGCAACCGTTTCGAACGGAGTTGTAACGGGCGTGGCGAAAGGCGAAGCCACCATAACCGCTTCCTGCGGCTCGGTTTCCGTCAGCGCAACTGTACGCGTTACGGATTATACGTCTCCCGCATGGGGCGTCGATGTTTCGCACCATCAGGGTACGATAGACTGGGCAAAACTCAAGCAGAGCGGCGTCGATTTTGCGATAATCAGGCTCGGTCTCGGCGTGACCGACTCCACGGGAACGCTGACTTACGACCGTCAATGGGCGGCGAATATCGCGGGCGCGAGAGCGGCGGGTATAGATATAGGCGTTTATCTTTACGCTTACGCGACAACGACTTCCGCGGCTCTTCGCGAGGCTCAACTTGTTGTTGAAGAACTTAACAAATACCCGGGTTATTTTACATATCCTGTTTGGTACGACTTTGAAAACGACAATGCCAAATCGACTTCCCGCAAGAGTGCGAATGCCGAGGTTATAAAAACTTTCTGCGATTACGTCGGCAATGCGGGCTATTACACGGGAGTTTATACATACACTTCGTTCTTTACGAGTTATATCGACGATTCGCAACTTACTCCCTATGACCATTGGGTAGCTCAGTACGGCGCAAACGACGGCGAACCGCATTCCGTTTCATATACGGGCGCTTACGGAATGTGGCAGTATACGTCGCTGGGACTCGGCAAGGTCGTTTCGGGCTCGGTTCAGAGTTCCGGGCTTGACCTCAACTACGCATATAAGAATTATCCCTCGATAATCATCAACAACGGACTGAACAAGTTCGATACTTCTTCAAAATCCGCAACGGGCGGCGTTCCGACAGTTCCCGTTACGGGAATTTCGCTGAACACGACCTCCGCGTCTATGCTCGTCGGCGAAAATCTGACTCTTATCGCAACCGTAAATCCGTCGAACGCAACGGATAAAACCGTTGTATGGTCAACTTCGAACGGCAGCGTCGCAACAGTATACGGCGGCGTTGTGACCGCGAACGGCGCAGGCACGGCAACGATAACGGCAACGGCGGGCGGCAAGAGCGCGTCCTGCACGGTTACCGTAACGGCGACCGTTCCCGCTACGGGAATAACGCTGAACAGAACTTCCGCAACGATGAACGTCGGCGAAAATCTGGCGCTTACGGCAACGGTAACGCCGTCCAATGCGGCGGATAAGACCGTGACATGGACATCGACCGTGCCGACGGTGGCAACGGTTGAAAACGGCGTTGTCAGAAGCCTCGCGGCGGGAACAACGACGATAAAAGCGACAAACGCAAGCGGGCATGTTGCCGAGTGTACGATTACGGTAACTTCTTCGTATGTTTCGACCTCTCGCGTAACTCTTTCGTCTTCAACTTTGGCGCTCCGCGTCGGCGAAACATTCTCTCTCAGCGCAAAAGTGGCGCCGCTGAACGCGACGGACAGAACCGTTGTGTGGGCATCCGACGATGAAAACGTGATAAGCGTTTCGTCCGACGGAAACGTTACCGCACTCGGTACGGGCACGGCAAATGTCGTTGCCACGACCGTTGACGGCAAGAGCGATATATGCACCGTAACGGTAACTCTTAACGGCGCGTCCGCGACAGACCTTGTGTTGAATACAACCCTGCTGCATCTTACGGAAAACGGAATTTACACGCTCCGCGCAACGATGAACAATTCTGTCCTTGCGGGAGCAAATGTTTCGTGGGCGACTTCCGATACGGACGTTGTAACCGTTTCAAACGGCAAAATTACAGCCGTCGGTGCGGGTTTTGCAACCGTGACGGCGACCGTGGGTGAAAAGAGCGCGACCTGTGCCGTCTATGTGTCCGCCGCATACACTCTCGTTGAAGAAATAACGCTTGACAGAACGTCGCTTTCGCTTACGCAGGGAACGGCATTTTCGCTGACCGCGACCGTTACCCCGACGAATGCGACAAATCAGACCCTTTTCTGGATAAGTTCCGACCCGACGGTCGTAACGGTTGAAAACGGCGTAGTGGTTGCTGTTTCCGAGGGTACGGCAACCGTAACCGTCATATCTGCGGACGGCGCTTCCGCAACCTGCGCGGTGACTGTCACCGACCCGAGAACCGTGGTTGAAAACGGCTTGTGCGGCAATGCCGTTTCGTATGTGCTTTATGACGACGGCGAGCTTCTGATAAGAGGTTCTTCCTCAATGGATTCTTTCACGCAGGGCAATGCACCGTGGAAAGCACACCTTTCCGAAATAAAGAAAGTCACCGTTCTGAACGGCGTGACTTCGATAGGGTATTATGCGTTTGCGGGTTGCGAAAATCTTGAAACGGTCGTACTTCCCGAAAGCGTTAAGACTATCGGAAGATATGCGTTTGCGGGGGCTGTGAGCCTTGTGTCGGCAGACCTGCCCGACACAGTTACGGAAATCGGTTCTCACGCTTTCTTCGGCTGTTCGTCTTTGACCAACGCGGTCATTCCGGTCGGTGTGACAAGACTTGCTCCGTCCGTTTTCGAGGATTGCACATCTCTTGAAACGGTTGTGCTTCACGACGGCATAAAAACGATAGGTGAAAGCGCATTCGAGGGATGTACCTTGCTGACGAACATAAATGTTCCTATTACGGCTGCCGTAAAAGATTATGCTTTTGACGGCTGCGCAAAACTTGACTCCCAAAAAAATTAAACGGTGAAATCAATTGCCGCGAACTGGCATTGTTCGCGGCGATTGCGGTTTCTTCTTGTCAAATATCTATATATTACTATTGACAAAAAAGAAAAATTATTGTATTATATAAATAATGAGCGTCTGTTTGGATACGTTCATTTCCATGCGGACACAGGACTCGAAAATCGGTTTTCGGGTCTGTCTTCGCGATTTCTTATTGCAATACAATAAATTTCATAAATGAAAGGGTTTTGTTATGAAAAACGGTTTCAAAAGACTGTTGGCAACGGTACTTTTCTTTGCTATGGTACTGTCGCTTTCCGTCGGTTTGGCTCTGTCGGGTTCGGCGGCAGCGTATCCGATAGATATCGGTTACGCGGCTTCGTCGGGCGGCGCGTGCGACGGCTGGATATACGAACTCGGGCTTGGCAGTTATGTCACTTCCTCAAATGTTTCGTCCTCGTATACCAATTACAGGATAAACCTTGTAACGGCTTTCGGTGATTCTTCTGCGTTGGCGTCGAAATCCGCATATTTTGAGAAATTTAATCAGAATGTTGAAGGATATACAACGGGAACGATGCGCCCGCTTGCCGCGCCCGCATATATTTATTTGCAGGGCTACAATTACGGTACATCGTCCCTTGTTTATTCTCACAATCAGGCAAATACAACTATAATAAACGGTAAGAATTATTCCGATTCCGCTCCGTATACGGGCACGGGCAGTTCTGTCGGAACGATTTACAAGAGTGCCACGACAGACGACCTTGTTGCTTTGAGCAGCGGTAATCTTACTTTTATTAACATTCTTCTTGACCACCGTGCGACTTCGGGCAATCTTGACGCCGTGTTCCAGACCGGCGGAACGCTGACGTTTTCAAACTCGACCGCACAGGTTGCCACTCTCGGAGCGGGACTTCACGTTCAGGGCACGGGAGTTATAGACAAAATTGAAAATTCGACCGTTAAAAACACCAATACGGCGGCGGCAACGGCAAACAACAAAAACACCGCGTTGCTTGTCGGCATGGGCGGTAATTATACTTCAAAAGTCGGAACGGTCAACACCATTACGAACTCCGCGTTCAGTTCCGTTACGGGTTACGGTATCTGGACAAGAGGAACGATAGGCACAATAGGCGGAAACACCACCGTTACTTCGACCGGCAGCGATGCTGTCTGGGTCGCAAACAGCGGCGTTATCAACACGATAAGCGGCGGTACGTTCACGGGCGGTACCGCAGGTAACGGTCTGTGGATAAGTGACGGCGGCACCGTCGGCACGATAAGCGGCGGTACGTTTTCTTCCACGGGTACTGCGGGACTTAAAGTAGACACAAATTCCAAGATAAATTCCATAACGGGCGGCACGTTCAACGGCGTTATCGTCAACGGCACGATAGACTCGATAAGCGGCGGTACGTTTGATTTCACGTCCTATAAATCGAGTTATAATACCATTAAAAATTCCGTTGCTTCCGGTAAGGTCGCAAGACTTGATTCGCAAAGCGGCGGCGGCAAATTCACCGTAGTGAACAACAGCGGCATTACGTCGGGAACATATATGTCCGCTCCGTCCTGCGCGGACGGCTATTCCGCAACGCAGGGAACAACATCGATAAACGGTGAGACGTTCACCACTTATACCGTCGGTGTTGCAAATATCCCCGTTCAGAGCGTTGAGATAACCCCGTCTGTCGTTAATATGACCGTCGGCGACACTTACGATATAACCGTAACGATCACCCCGTCGAATGCGACAAATCAGACCGTTACATGGCAGACCTCCAACGGCGGAGTTGCAACCGTTTGGAACAGAACAATAACCGCAAACGGCGAAGGTACGGCGGTTCTGACCGCAACTGTTGACGGAAAGACCGCACAGGTCACCGTAAACGTTACCAAACCCGATACACGAATTGATGTTTCCGAGTATAAGGCAAGCGGCACTTATCCCGAAATGAGCGGAAAACTTTTCGCTGGATGGTTTGCTGATGAGGCTTTGACGGAACCCTATACCGAGGAAACGGGTCTTGCTTACGCAAAGTTTGTAGATGAAGGCGTGCTTGTTGTTAAAGGTCAGCTTTCCGCTGGCGCGACGACCGCATCTTCTTCCGTAAATCTCCGTCTTATAACAACGGTCGATTCCGATATGTATTCCCGTGTCGGATTCAGGATTACATACAACGGCAAGACTGTAAACGTTGACACTCGCCGTGTTTACAGCGCCATAAGCGCGAAAAACGGAGACCTGACGGTTACATATTCTCCCACGGATATATGTGCCTCCTCCAAATATTTCATGACCTTTGTTCTTTCGAATGTTCCGTCCGCAGCGTATTCGAAAACGATAACTGTCGTTCCCTATTGGAGAACTCTTGACAATACGCTTGTTTTCGGCGCGCAGTCCGATATAGTTATCGCGAATCAACTTCCCGAACCCGTTATTCCCGTTGAAAGCGTGACTGTTACTCCGAACACCGTCAATATGACTGTCGGAGAAACCGCGGATGTAACCGTAACGATAAACCCGTCGAACGCGACGAATACAACGGTTACATGGCAGACCTCCAACGGCGGCGTTGCAACCGTTTGGAACGGAACGATAACCGCTAACGGCGCGGGAACCGCAGTTCTTACGGCAACCGTTGACGGCGTGGAAGCGACCTGTACCGTAAACGTTACGGCTGCGACAGAAGATTCCGATTACATCAAGTACATGAAGCGTAAGTACCCGAATTACGTTGAATCGACGGTCGGACTTGACATAACATTCAAGGAAGACCTTGTCGGCATCTGCTATTCGACATGGCATGACTATGCGTCTGTTTACAATGCGGGAACGTATTACAACGCAACCGAAATTCTTGCTTCCACAAAAGTTTTCGGACCTTACCCGCTTTATCACTATTGGGCAAAACCCGCTCTCGGATATTATTCGAGCAGCGATTCATCCGTTATCAGAACACACATGACGCAACTTGCGAATGCGGGCGTAGACTTCATCATTATCGATAACACGAACGCTGCGCTGCCCATCATAGATGCGGCGATAAACTCTTCCGTTTCGTCTCAGACATATTGGCAAAGCGTTATAACTTCGAGCGTTACCGCGTTGCTCAACACCTGCGTTCAGATGCGTTCGGAGGGACTTAAAACTCCGTATGTTGTATTCTGGAACAGAAATACGGATTCCGAGAACTGGGAGATATTCGGCAGAATCAGATCTCAGTTCCTGACAAAAGACAAATATAAAGACCTTTTTGTATATCTTGTAAACGACAACAACGGACTTGCAAAACCGCTTGTTCTCGGAACGGGTTCGACAACTTCGACGCAGGGTACGGCAGAAGCGAGCGTTCCTTCTTACTATGACGCATATCTGACTTACAGAACGATGTGGGGTCTGCAAACCGTCCGCGCAACGACCGATTGGAGCTATCTCCTTAAAAACAACAATCAGCCCAGACGCGGAGAGACAGATTCCACAACAGGCAAAACGTATTATGAGCAGATGCCCGTTGCTCCCGCAATGCAGCAGACTTACATGACCGCAACCGGCACGGCGACAGGCAGAAAGAACGGCGCAACGTTCCACACTCAATGGCAGAACGCGTTCAATGTCAGACCCAAGATAGTTGTTTTGGCATGGTGGAACGAATGGGTTGCGCAGAACTACGGCTCGACCTCTTCGCCGACATTCACGGATAACTACAATCAGGAATACAGCCGAGACATCGAACCGATGAGCGGCGGACACGGCGCGAAGTATTACAACATGATGAAACAGTACATCGCGGCGTACAAGGCACACGAAAACTGCCCGAATCTGACGGAGTCGAACGTTTCTTCCACGATTTCCTAACAGTAGACAATAAAGAAGCCGACCGGTTTTGCCGGTCGGCTTCAAGCGGAAAAAGAAAAGGGAGTATTTCTTTGAAAAAAATGTTTTTGCGCCTCTATAAGCCGTGAAAACCGTTCCCGCTTGAACAAATTGCGACACTTTGCCGTATTCATTGCAAAAAGGAAAAAAGTGTGATAAAATAAACAAGTACTATTTTTTAAGGAGAAAAACGGATGATAACTGTTTCCGATGTGACCTTTAATTTCGGAGGTCAGGTACTTTTCAAAGATGTTGATCTGAAATTCACACCGGGCAACTGCTACGGTATAATCGGCGCGAACGGCGCGGGAAAATCGACTTTTCTGAAAATGATCTGCGGTGAACTCGAACCGACGAAAGGAACCGTCACCATTCCCGAAAAAACGAGACTTTCCGTTCTCAAGCAGGATCACTTTGCATACGACGCATATACGGTTCTCGACACCATAATCATGGGCAATGAACGCCTTTATCAGATAATGAAAGAAAAGGACGCTCTTTATGAAAAAGAGGACTTTTCCGAAGAGGACGGCATCAAAGCGTCCGAACTTGAAGGCGAATTTGCGGAACTGAACGGTTGGGAAGCGGAATCCGACGCGTCGAAACTCGTTCAGGGTCTCGGACTTAATGAAAGCGTTCTTTATGAGCCGATGTCGGGTCTGAAAGAAAGCGAAAAGGTCAAAGTTTTGCTTGCGCAGGCTCTTTTCGGCGACCCCGAGATAATTTTGCTCGACGAGCCGACGAACGGTCTTGACATCGAGGCGGTGGCTTGGCTTGAAGATTTCCTTAGCGACTATTTCGGAACGGTTCTCGTTGTCAGCCACGACCGTCACTTCCTCAACAACGTCTGCACGAACATCGTCGATATCGACTACGGCGGCATAAAGATGTATGTCGGCAACTATGAGTTTTGGTATGAGTCGAGCCAACTTATGCAGCGCGTTTTGAAACAGCAGAACAAGAAAAACGAAGAAAAAATAAAGGAATTGCAGGAGTTCATTTCACGCTTTTCCGCGAATAAATCAAAATCGAGACAGGCAACCGCGAGAAAGAAACTTCTTGACAAACTGACGGTTGAGGAAATCCCCGCGTCAAGCCGCCGTTATCCGTTCATCGGCTTTGACATGGACAGAGAAGCGGGCAAGGATATTCTTTTCGTTGAAAATCTTTCCAAAACCGCACCCGACGGAACCGTGCTTTTCAAGGACATCACGTTCACCGTCAACAAGGGCGAAAAGATCGCGTTTGTCGGCAACGAAATGTCGATAACCGCGCTTTTTGAGATTCTTGTCGGCAATTCCGACCCCGACAGCGGTTCGTATAAATGGGGACAGAGCATAACATACTCTTATTTCCCTCACGACAATTCCGCTTTCTTCAACGGCTGTACGCTCTCCATTCTTGACTGGATGAGACAGTATTCCAAAGACCAGACCGAAACATATCTGCGCGGCTTCCTCGGCAGAATGCTTTTCTCCAATGACAGCGTTTACAAAGAAGTTCGCGTGCTGAGCGGCGGTGAAAAGGCAAGATGTATGTTCTCCCGAATGATGCTTTTCGGCTCGAATATGCTTATTCTGGACAGACCCACCGACCACCTCGACCTTGAATCCATAACCGCCGTCAACAACGGTCTTTCGGCGTTCAAGGGCAACGTTATGTTTATGTCGCACGACTATGAAATAGTGAATACCGTTGCCGACAGGATAATAGAACTGACTCCCGACAGAATGATAGACAAAAAGGGCAATTACGAGGATTATGTCGAGTTCAAGAAGTCGCTCGGCGAGGGCAAGATTTCTCTCGGTACTTCTTATTCCGAATAATCGGGCAGTCATCTTTACGGTTTTGACCGTAAATGTTTGGTGTATATTCCGCCTTATAAATCAATAACAATACCGCAGGTTCTTTGTGAACCTGCGGTTTGAAAATCGAATATTTATTATATTTATATTGCGTATTTTTCGTACTTCTGAGCGTCTTTGCCCAAGACGACGTTAACCTTTATTCCCTCCTGAACATATTCTTCGGAGATAACGTCGTGCCTGTCATGCAATTCGCTTATGACGCCTGCGTCGGAATAGGGTACAAGGAGCGTATACTTTTTCGACGGAACGAGCCTGTCAAGCAGCTTTTGCCGCAGATCGTCAAGCCCCTCTCCCGTTTTTGCGCTGACCCAACATACCTCGTCCGTGAAAAGGTCGGGCGGGATAACAATGGTTCTGTTTCTCGGAATAAGGTCGTTTTTGTTGAAGACGATAAAAGACGGTTTGCTTTCCGCACCGAGGTCGGCAAGTATCTTTCGGACAACTCTTATCTGACTTTCCGCTTCGGAGTCGGAATAATCGACGACAAGTAAAAGCACATCCGCATATATGGACTCTTCAAGGGTCGAGCGGAACGCCTTGACGAGCGCTGTCGGAAGTTTTCTTATAAAGCCGACGGTATCGACCAACAACACTTCGCGGTTATCGTCCGTTTTAAGTTTGCGCACGGTCGGGTCAAGCGTGGCGAACAGTTGGTTCATCACATACACGTCCGCGCCGTCGCAAAGCGCGTTCATCAGCGAGGATTTGCCCGCATTGGTGTAGCCGACGAGCGCCGCCGTGGGCGTGCCCTCTTTTTCGCGTCTGCGCCTGTTCTGCTCACGTCGTTTTTCAACTTCGGCAAGTTCCTGCTCAATGTGAGTTATTCGGCGCTGTATGTGACGTTTGTCCGTTTCGAGTTTCGTTTCTCCCGGACCTCTCGTGCCTATGCCGCCGCCGAGACGCGAAAGCGCTTTGCCCATGCCTTGCAGGCGCGGCAGACGGTACTTCAACTGCGCCAATTCGACTTGCAGTTTGCCCTCGGTCGAACGTGCGCGCTGTGCGAAAATATCAAGTATCAGCGTCGTTCTGTCTATCACGCGGCAGTCGAGAATCTCTTCAAGTTCGCGTACCTGCGAACCTTTGAGTTCATCGTCTGCAATGGCGAGGTTGACGCCGTTATTTTTTACAAATTCGGCTATTTCCTCTGCTTTTCCGCGTCCTATATAAGTTGCGGCCTCCTGTTTTTCGCGGCGTTGAAGCGCTTTTGCGGCAACTTCTATGCCTGCCGTGTCGCAAAGTCTTTCAAGTTCGTCAAGCGAAATTTCCGCTTCGCCGTCATCCGTGTCAAGACCTATCAGAACCGCGACGTCTTTTTCTTCATCCTGTGTAAGATATATTTCAGCCATAAATTTTTTTCTCCGTATAACAATTATCTGTATTTTACCACATTTATATAAAAATTTCAAGCAGTTGAGAGGTATTTTATGAACGCGAGACAAAAAGGAAAAATAGAGCTGTTTTTCGGCGGACTTGCGTCGAAATTTGAGTCTTCCCGCGAATTTTTTGTCGGATTGACATGGAAGACGGTTTCTGGCAGAAAGGAATATAACGGAAGCACCGCGCTCCGTGACGGAAAACTTGTTTACAGTTTTGCCGGAACGAAAGAGTACGACGATATGCGCACATTGCTTTCCGATCTCTGTGCCGTTATCCTGCAATATGACAGTGCCGTTGTCGAATACCGCGAACGCGGTCACGGCTGCCGAGTATTGATAGACGACAGAAACGTCAAACTTGAAAATTTTGAGATAAAAGAAGAGATCTCCGCGACGCAGGGACTGAAAAACAAAGAATACAACATCGATCTTGCAAAAGCAGCACCGCTGCTGAAACGTCTCGGTTTTATGACCGCCGACGGCAAAATCAAGAACGATATGATAAGAAAATACAACCAGACCGACCGCTTTCTTGACCTCGTCGGCGGAATGTTTGACGGAATGAACGACATAACCGTTGTCGATTGCGCCTGCGGAAAATCGTATCTTTCGTTTATTCTTAACTATTATCTTTGGGAACAGCGCCACGTCCGCGCAAAATTCATCGGCGTAGACATAAAACCGAACGTTATAGAGGAAAGTAACAAGTTAGCCGCGGATCTTGGCTATAACAATATGCGCTTTGTCTGCGAAGATCTGCGAACATACGATGCGCCCTGCGCCGACGCGGTTATTTCTCTTCACGCCTGCGACGTCGCAACGGATATGGCTCTCGGATTTGCCATAAGACATAACGCAAAGAACATAATCTGCGTGCCGTGCTGTCACAAAGAACTGCTTGACACATACAAAAAGCCTGACCTTGACCCCATAATCAAGCACGGCGTTTTCCGCGCAAGGCTCAACGATATTCTGACTGACGGACTGCGTTGTCTTAAACTTGAAGCCTGCGGTTACAAGGTCTCCTGCGTCGAATACTGTTCTCCCCTCGATACGCCCAAGAACCTGCTTATCAAGGCAAAAAAAGTCTCCGACGGCGACCCGAAAGCGGAGGCGGAATATCGTCGCCTGCTGTCGGAACTCGGCGTTCGCCCGTCCATTGAGTATTATTCGGTCAAATGCGATGACTGACTTTCGTTTGAAAAAAGTAAGACGATATAATAAAAACCGAGCGGTTTCTCCGCTCGGTTTTTTGCCGGTCGTATGTTATGTTTAATAGAAGATTTCACGCAGGGAGAGGTTCGTGCCGTTAATGCGCAGGGAAAGGGTCGTCTTTTTGACAACCGTTGCGCCGCCTGCGGTATAATCCGTCCATTTTTCGGTGACCGTTGCGGAAACGGTATAGTTTTCCTCGTCGAAAGTCACGGATTCAATAGTGTAATGGTCAAGGCTTGCCGCGCCCTCATCGCCCGCGGTTGAGGGGATAAGATAATATCCGCTCTTTGTGTATCCGCTTTCGATAGAGCCCGCAAAAGAAAATCTTCCGCTTCCGAAAATCTCATTGACCGTCTGCTGTATTTTCGATACGCTGACAGCCGAATATGTTTTTGTCTGCGATGTTGCGGAAAGGTATTGCGCTTCGGCTTCCGTCAGAATGCTGCCTGACGTTTCTTTTCCGTTTTCGAGAGTTACCTGTGTGCCGCTCTTGTAAAGCTTCGATTCAAGAAAACTCGGCGCTCTGTAAGAGCCGTTTGCATCTTTTCTCGGGAACACGCTGCCATACTGCGACGGGCTTGTTACGTTGAGTTCCTTGAAACGGTAAAGGTCGTATTTGCCGTAAACCATATTGACGTAGTTTTTAACGTCTTCTTCGGAAACGGGCCAATCCTGTATGACGGGTGCGGTCGTAGGTTCATCGTCCGGTGTTTCATCGGGAACGGTTGTCTGTGTATTGTTCGGATTTTCCGTCTCGGGCGGAATGTTTGTTGCCGGCTGTGTCGAGGGCTGCTCCTGTTCCGTCGTAACGGTCGGCGTAGAATCGGATTTATCGCCGCAAGCCGCCAAAAAAGACAGACAAAACGCCGCGCAAAGAAGTGCGATAACAATTTTTTTCATTGTAAAAAATCTCCTTTCTCTTTTTCGGAGTTCGTCTGTATTATATGATGAAATTTCCAAAATGTCAATACATTTCATATTAAAGTCGCTCATGTGCGTGTTTAAGTTCGAAATTGAGCTGCGACTTGATAAAAACGCCCGCGGCAGATACCGCGGGACACGAGTTTAATCGAATATGACGTTTTCCAAATAAAGGAATCCTTTTTCATAGCCGATAATATATGTCGTCTTTACCGAAACATCACGGCAGACGCCGTCGCTGCCGACCTCCTGCCAGTTTTCCGAAACAGAGACCGATGCGCCACTTTCGTTAATTCGGCTGTTTGATATACTGTAATCCTTAAGAGCCAAAACAGCATCTCCTCCGCGACCTCCCGGCATAACGTAGTATCCGCTTTCGGTACAGTTGTTTTCGATGCCTCCGGAAATTTGATACTTATCGCTGCCGAATATTTCATTTACCGCTTTTTGAACTTCTGAAATTTTGATTGCCGAAAAATAAGGAATGCCATACGTTTTGTCTAAAAAATCCTCTTCGCCGTCCGTGAGGATTCCGTCCGCATCTTCGTGAATATTGAATTCTTTTCCTGCTAAATAGAAATAGTTATCCAAAAAGTATGGGAGGACGTACGAATTCTCCGATTTTTGCGGGAAGATGCTTTTCGGGGAACGGATATTCCATTCTCTGCTTCTGTATATCTCATATTTATCATACAGATTTGAAACAAAAGCTGCCGCGTCTTTCTCCGAAACGGGATTTATCGATGTCGTTTGTTCCTCGGTGTTTGCCGGCGCTGTATTCTCTTGTTGATTTTTGCCGTTGCAACCCGCAATTAAACAGACGCAAAAAATCAGCGTGAATAATAAATAAAAAGATTTTTTCATGATACTTATAGTCCTTTCTTCTGTTTGCGCCTGCATTATAACACTGAAAATGTTAAAAGTCAACGCTCTTTTTGTTAAATAAAAATAAATTCCGCACGGGATTTCCGTGCGGAATTTGTCTTTTACAGATTGATTTTTATAAGTTTCGATTTTCGCTCATCGTTCCACTATGGGAGCCGCTTTGTCCGTTATGCATGCGGGCGTTACGATAACCTTTTTGATGGTCTTGTCCGACGGAACGTCGAACATTATCTTTGTTATCGCGCCCTCGACTATTGAGCGAAGACCTCTTGCGCCCGTGTTGCGCTCTGCCGCACGGCGCGCTATCGCGTCTATCGCTTCGTCGGTGAATTCAAGCGTTACGCCGTCCATCGCCAAAAGCGCTTTATACTGTCTTATCAGCGAGTTTTTCGGCTCGGTCAGTATCTTTTTCAACGCTTCCGCATCAAGTTTGTCAACGGTTACGACATCGGGGATTCTGCCGACAAGTTCGGGAATAAGTCCGAATTTTATCAGGTCATGCGCTTCGCATTTACGAAGATAATAGGACGAATCCTCTTCTTTTTTGCTCTTTATGTCGGAGCCGAAGCCTATTGCGTTGCCCGAAAGTCTCTTTTGAATTATCTTGTCAAGCCCCTCGAATGCGCCGCCGCAGATAAAGAGGATATTCTGCGTGTTGACGGGTATGCACTCCTGATTCGGGTGCTTTCTGCCGCCCTGCGGGGGAACGTTCGCAACCGTGCCTTCGAGAATTTTCAGAAGCGCCTGCTGCACACCCTCGCCTGAAACGTCGCGGGTTATGGACGGGTTTTCGCTCTTACGCGTTATCTTGTCTATCTCGTCAACATATATTATGCCGTATTCTGCGGTCTCCGTGTCCATGTCTGCCGCTTGAAGCAGTCGCAAAAGAATGTTTTCCACATCTTCTCCGACATATCCCGCCTCGGTCAGTGTTGTTGCGTCCGCTATCGCGAACGGAACGTTAAGCGTCTTTGCAAGAATCTGCGCCATAAGCGTTTTTCCGCTGCCCGTGGGACCGAGAACAAGAACGTTTGATTTCTGTATCTCAACGTCTTCATCGTGCGGGTCACGCTTTGAAAATACGCGCTTGTAGTGGTTGTAGACCGCAACGGAAAGCATTATCTTTGCTTCGTCCTGCCCGATAACGTATTCGTCGAGTACCGCTTTTATCTCCGCGGGAGTTTTTATCTCGATATTCTTTTTCTTTGCTTCCGATTTTGCTTTTTTGAAACCTTTCAGATATTCGCCGCAAATTTCAACGCACTCGTCGCAGATATATACACCCTCGTACATACTTGCGATAAAACGCTTGTCCTTGTCGTCATCGGTCGCCCCGCAAAAGGCGCATTGCTTTTTTTCTTCTGCCATATACAATTACCTTTCGGGGTTATCTTTTTGTTACCACTTTGTCTATCAGACCGTATTCGCAAGCCGCAGCCGCAGTCATGAAGTTGTCTCTGTCGGTGTCCTTTTCGATAACTTTGAGCGGTTTGCCCGTGTTTTCGGAAAGTATTCTGTTGAGATCCGCTTTGATGCGGAGAATGTTGTCTGCGTGGATCTTGATGTCCGTTGCCTGTCCCTGGAATCCGCCGAGAGGCTGGTGAATCATTATCTCGCTGTTGGGAAGCGCATAACGCTTGCCCTTTGCGCCGCTCGAAAGCAGGAACGCGCCCATGCTTGCCGCAAGACCTATGCAGGTCGTGCTGACGTCGCACTTGATGTAATTCATCGTGTCATAGATAGCCATGCCCGCAGTAACGCTTCCGCCGGGGCTGTTGATGTAAAGGTAAATATCTTTGTCGGGGTCAACGGATTCAAGATAAAGCAACTGCGCAACAACAAGGTTTGCGGTCGTGTCGTTTATTTCGTCCGTCAAAAATATGATTCTGTCGTTAAGAAGACGGGAGAATATATCGTAAGATCTTTCGCCTCTCGATGTCTGTTCAACGACATAGGGTACCAAACTGCTCATGTTTTCGCTCCTCCTCGGATTGATTTTTTTGAAAACGCAGGGGAAAGCCACAAGTGACCTCCCCCTCCGATTATACGCTTATATCAGACCGATTATTCCTCGTCGGATTTCTTGGTCGTCTTTTTTGCTGCTGTCTTCTTTGCCGCAGGCTTCTTTTCGGCGGTTTCGCCGTCAGCTTTTTTAGCGGTTGTCTTCTTTGCCGCGGGCTTCTTTTCGGCGGTTTCGCCGTCAGCCTTTTTAGCGGTGGTTTTCTTTGCCGCGGGCTTCTTTGCAGTCTTCTTCTCCGCTTTTTCTTCGGTTATCTCAGCCGCGTTTTTAACAGCTTCGAACGCCTTGCGAACAACGAGGTCTTTTGTGATGCTGTCGGTCAGGTAGTCGGACTTGATCTTGTCAACTTCCGCGCCGTAAGCCTTTGCGAGTTTGTCGTATTCCTCGTTGATGTCAGCCTCTTCAACGATAACTTTTTCTTCCGCCGCGATTTTTTCGAGAGCAAGACGGTCCTTAACGTCGCGAACCGCGCCGTCTCTGAACATATCTCTCATCTGCGCGGTGGTGGAGTTCATATATTTTGCGTAGGTGTCAAGGTTGAGTCCCTGGCTTCTGAGTCTTTGGTCAAAAGACTGCATCTGATAGTCAATTTCGGACTCATACATGCACTCTGGAATTTCGCCCTCTACAAGTTCGGCGAGTTTGTCGGAGATCTGTGCGTCAAGATCCGCTTCCGCCATCTCTTCTTTTCTCTTTGCTATCTTGTTCTTTATATCTTCGGTGAACTCAGCAAGAGTATCGAATTCGGAAACGTCTTTCGCGAAATCGTCGTCAAGAACAGGGAGTTCCTCAACTTTGATCTCGTGAAGTTTAATCTTGAACACAGCCGCTTTGCCTTTGAGCTCGTCGGTGTATTCTTCGGGGAACGTAACATTTACGTCGAACTCATCGCCGATGTTTTTGCCGACTATCTGCTCCTCAAAGCCGGGAATGAAACTGCCCGAGCCGAGCTTGAGCGCATAGCCCTCGGCTTTGCCGCCGTCAAACGCTTTGCCGTCAACGAAGCCCTCGAAGTCTATCGTTACGGTGTCGCCGTTCTGCGCCGCTCTGTCGTCAACATCGATAAGACGTGCCTGCTGTTTCTGATAATCCGCAAGTTCTTTCGCAACGTCCGCTTCGGTAACTTCAACGGATTTCTTGGTCAGTTTAAGACCCTTGTAACCCTTTATCTCTATCTCGGGTTTAACCGTAACGGTCGCTTTGAAGCGGAAGCCGTTCTCGCCGACTTCGAGAATCTCGACATTGGCTCTGTCAACCGGCTCTATCTTTGCTTCTTCAACAGCAGCCTTGTACGCTTCGGGATAAACTTCTTCCATCGCGTCGTCGTAGAAAACTCCGGCGCCGTACATTCTCTCAACCATTTTTCTCGGCGCTTTGCCCTTGCGGAAGCCGGGAACGTTGAGTTTTTTTACATTCTTCCTGTAAGATTTTTCAACAGCCGCTTCAAACTCGTCTGCGGGAACGCTGATTTCGAGTTCAACGACATTTTTTTCTTTGTTGGTAACTTTTTCAAGTTTCATGTTGACCTTGTCTCCTATTTTTTCACATTTACAGGGATTATAGCATATTTAATATATAAAAGCAATAGTAAATATATTTAATTTAAAAAAGGTTTAAAGTTTTGCCGCTATGCACAGGACAAAAACGGCGGAAAAAGACTTTCATACCGAAAAAATTGTTCGGTTATTCGGTTATATTTCCTGTCTTCTGAAAATGATGATTCCGAAAACAAATGCCGCCGCCATATAAACCGCGGAAACGGCAATCACGCGTATTGCCAATTCGGAAGTGAGGTTAGCAGACGTTCCGTTTATGATGTCGAATATGTTCATGTTGAGCGGAGAAGTCGCCTGAACATCGGAAAGACAACCCGAAAGCCAATAGTCCGAAAGACGGAATTTTTCGCTGTCTATCGCGGCGTCCGCAATCTTCAATAAAAGAGCCGTTATCTGCGGCGCAAAAATTCCGAACGCGATCGCAGCTGCGGTTTTTTTGACCGCTTTGGAAAACATATAAATAATCGCCGTGAGAGAAAGAACTATAAGCAGCTGCAATAAAACCGCGTTCCAAAGTTCGGCATTGAATTTACCTATTCCCCAAAAAATGCTTCCGAATACAAATGCGGAAACACTTGATGCAACAAAGACCAGAGCCGCTGCCGTCATTGAAACAAGAAACTCCGCCGTAAAAATCTTGCAGCGCGAAAATCCTGTGGAAACGACTGTTTTTATTGTTCCGCGCGAATATTCCGAACAAACGAATATTGCCGCAACTATCGCAATTACTATGTCTATATCTCCGAGTGAAGTCGCGTTTCTGAACGCTTCCGCACCTGTGTAGCCTATTCCGAAATAGGTGTCGACATCATTCATGTCCGATGTGATATTTGTCGCAATCTCTATAAGTTTGAATGCTCCGAGAGAAAGGAACGCAAGTGCCGCCGCGACAGCCATAAATATCCAAAAACTCTTTTGCCTGAACAGGCGTCTGTATTCAAATCTGAAAAGCTTTGTCATATCAGCCGCCCACCCTTTCGATAAAGTATTTTTCAAGCCCGTCCGTCGTAACGTAAAGTGCGCTGACAGCCACTCCGTTTTGTACGAGCAGTTTGTTCAGTTCCGCGCTCCGCTCCGCACCCACGGATATTTCTATCGCGTGTCCGTTGACGGTTATCGCCGCTTCTCCGACTGCGTTTTTGAGCAGTTCCGCGGCCTTTTCTGCGTCGTCCGCAACTATGCGCAGTTTGCATTCGCCGCGAGCCTTTATTTCGGCTGCGCCGAGTTCGTCCACAAGCACGCCGTTGTTGATTATTCCGTACCGCGTAACTATTTTTGACAGTTCGTCGAGCAGGTGAGACGATATAAGGACGGTTATTCCGCGCTCTTTGTTCAGTTTCACAATGAGGTCGCGCACCTCTTTCATTCCCGCAGGGTCGAGACCGTTTACGGGTTCGTCGAGAACAAGAAATTCGGGGTCACCGAGCAACGCTACCGCTATGCCGAGACGCTGTTTCATTCCGAGCGAAAATTTGCCTGCCTTTTTGTTGCCGACATCGCCGAGCCCGACAAATTCAAGGATTCCGTCAATGCTGTTCGCGTCCGCACCTTTGAGCAATGCAAAACGCTTCATGTTCTCCTTTGCCGTGCAGTTCGGGTATATGCCGGGCGCTTCTATCAGCGCGCCTGTTTTTCTGCCCGCTTCTTCTCGGGAAATGCCGCCGAAAAGTTCAAAACTGCCCTCGGTCGGCTCAGAAAGCCCGAGAATGACACGCATGAAAGTTGTTTTGCCCGCGCCGTTTTTGCCGATGAAGCCGTAAATGTCGCCCTTGTTTATCGTCATGTTGACGCCTCGGACAACATATCTTGAACCGTATTTCTTCGACAGTCCGACGGTTTTCAGTACAGTTTCCATATTCCCTCCTCAGTTTATAAGTATCGGTTTGAAGCCGATGTAATCTCCTGCGATAAGTTTGAAATCTATGCCTTCATGAATGCCCGTGACCGCAAGTGCGTGCGCCGTCGGTCCGTGCAGATGTCCGTAAAAAACCCTCTTTATTCCGAATTCGTGCAAAACGTCCATGATGGGCGCGCATCTGTCGGAAGCAAACAGCGGAGGAAAATGCAAAAAGACAACGGGCACGGCATCGGGGTCGAGTTTTTTTGCCGCTGATATCGAAAGTTTAAGCCTGCCCGCTTCGCGAGCCACAATTTTTTCGTCTTCCTGTGTTCCGACGTCCGGAATCCACCCGCGTGTGCCGCAGATATATTTGTCGCCGACATGAAAAGCGTTGTTCTGCAACAGTTCTATGTCGTCAAAGCCCTTTTCTTTGAGAAAAAGATTTATCTTGCGCAGGGTTGACCACCAATAGTCGTGGTTGCCCTTCAATATTATTTTTTTGCCGGGAAGTCCGTGGATAAGCCTCATGTCTGCTTCGACTTCTTCGAGATTTATCGCCCACGATGTGTCTCCCGCTATGACGCAGGTGTCGTCTTCATTAAGACACCAATTTTCTTTTATTTTGCGTACATGGTCGTGCCATTGCACGCCGAATTTGTCCATGGGTTTGCCGACGCTTTCCGACAGGTGCAGGTCGGCTGTTGCATAAAGTGCCATATCGTTCTCCGAAAAAAACACCGCGCCGTGATTTTTTTGATCGGGCGCGGGATATTTTTGCGTGGTCTGCCGAAAACTCAAATGTCGGGCAGGAAACAGAAAAAAGCGTATTTGCTTTTTTTCGGTTTTTGCGGCTTGGATTTCTTGCCGCTATTCTATGTTTTTGAGTATCGGCGCAAGTTGGTCTATATCGTCAAGCGTTATTCTGCCGAGTTTTGCCGCACGGAATTCGTCAAGCAATATAACGGACGCGCGTTCTTCGTCCGGTCTGCCGCCGCTCAATATAAGTCCGCGTTTTTTTGCGATAAGCCCGAGCAGGTCATAGTCGTCCTCGGGCAGTTCTCCCGTCAGTTTATAGCGCTCACGGAAATTCTTTTCGTAATGCGCGCGCAGTATTGCCAAAAGGTCGCACGCCAATGCTTCCGTGTCAACGACGTTGTCCTTTATCGCACCGGTCATGGCAAGTCTTTTAGCCGAATTCTGATTTTCGAGTTTCGGCCAAAGTATGCCGGGCATATCAAGCAGATCTATACCGCCGCCGAGAGATATCCACTGTCTGCCTCTCGTAACGCCGGGTCGGTCTTCCGCCTTGACAAGTTTTTTGCCGCAAAGACAGTTTATGAATGTGGATTTTCCGACATTAGGGATTCCCGTTACCATGATTTTGAGCGAACGCCCGCGCATTCCTTTTTCCGCGTTGCGCTGTGCCTTTTCGCTGAAAACGGCGGTTATCTTTTTCATTATGTCGGAGACCGCCGCCGCGCGGTTTTTTGTTTTGCTGTCAAACAGAACAGCGGTATAGCCCGTGCTTTTATAATATTCGAGCCATTTTTTATTCTGCTCGGGGTCGGAAAGGTCGCTTTTGTTCAGCACAATGAACTTCGGCTTGTTTTCCGTCATTTTTGCGATATCGGGGTTTTTAGAGGAAAAAGGAATACGCGCATCGACAAGTTCTATCGCAACGTCGATAAGCGGCAGACATTCCGCCATCATTCGTTTTGCTTTTGTCATATGTCCCGGATACCAGTTGATGTTAGCCACTGCTTTTTCCTCCTTTTTCAAGAATATGTCCGTCGGAACGGACGGCGTTATTTTTTTCTTACGATACCTTGCCGAACTTGTCGAACGGGAAGAATCGGAGCAGCACTTTGCCCGCTATTCTGCGAGTGTCAACGCAGCCGATAACGCGGCTGTCCTGCGAATTGAGACGGTTGTCCCCCATCACAAAAACATGTCCGTCGGGAACTGTAATGTCAACGCACGGGTGTCCGTTTTCGTCGGTCGTCAGCGTATTTGCTCCCGCAAGCGCTCTGTCTGCGGGTCTTGTCTGTTGGAACGAGTCGAGATAATCCTCTTGCAGAACCTGCCCGTTAAGATAAACGCGGTAGTTTTCTCCGTCATCGGACTTTATCTCCAAATGGTCGCCCGCAACGGCGATGATTCTTTTGACGTAAAGAATGTCTGAATTGTCGCCTATTGCGCGCAGGTCGGGTTCGAAAACGATTATGTCTCCTCGTGCGGGCGTATAAAACAGGTCGGAAACAAAATATCTGTCTCCGTCCGCCATAGTCATATCCATCGAATGACCGTCAACGTAACCCGTCTTGAAAAGAAACGTCATAATGAAAAGCGAGGCAACGACCGCCAAAATCACCGCTTCGAACACGTCGAAGAAGTCTCTTAACGGTTTTTTGCTCGGTTTTTTCGGCATATTTTCGGCATTTTCTGCGCCGAAAACCGTATTTTCATCCATAAAACAGCCTCCTTGCCTCGGAAAAGTAAAAAGCGGCAGCCTTGCGGCTACCGCTGAAAGAATAATCAGAGTTGCTCTTTAACCTTAGCCGCTTTGCCGACTCTGTCACGCAGATAGTACAGTTTAGCGCGGCGAACCTTACCTTTGCGTACAACTTCAACCTTGTCGATAATGGGCGAGTTGACGGGAAAAGTTCTTTCAACGCCTACACCGTAGGAAACTCTTCTGACAGTTACGGTCTCGGAAACGCCGCCGTGCTTCTTCGCGATAACGGTGCCTTCGAATACCTGAATTCTCTCTCTGTTTCCTTCTTTGATTTTAACGTGGACCTTAACGGTGCTGCCTATTTCAAACGGGAAAGGCTCCGCTTTGATCTGATCCGCGGTAAAATTCTTAATGATCAGTTCTTTCATTCTCTTTTTCCTCCTGAACAGATTTTGTGTCAAGATAAAGCAGGGCTTTCGTGCAGAGAAAAGCAGAGGACTGCCCCATAAATCAAGCCTTAATATTATATCATACCCCGCCGCGTTTTGCAATAGACGAAGTTGAAATATTTTCAAACATTGTGTGAAATCGCCTCTTTTTCGCGTTTTTTCGCAATAATTTTTAATATGAAGCCGCGTATCATCAGAAAGATGCCGAACGCGTAAAGGCCCGCAAGAGGCAATGCTATCAGATCTCCGATATACGAATAAAGCGTTCTTTCGGTCGTCGGAACAATGTCCGAAACAAGAACCTCTTCCGTATCGGCGTTTGACTTTTTCTCGATTGTTCCGGAAGCGGAGATCACGGCGGAAATGCCCGTGTTGCCCGCGCGCGCCATGTCCCTGCCGTTTTCCACGCAGCGCATGACCGCATGGCAGAGGTGCTGGCGCAGCGCCGCGCTGCCGTCAAACCACGAGTCGTTGCTGACCATCAGAAAATATTCCGCGCCAACTTCAACGTCTTCGCGTGCGACATACGGGTAAATGGATTCATAACATATCAAACCGCCCGCCGTTCCGAACGAGGTGTCAAGCGGCGTCGGTTCCGTTCCCGCAACAAGATTGCCGAAATTGGCGGGAACAAACACGGAAAGCACGTCCGAAAGCGGAATGTATTCTCCCATAGGAACAAGTTCGCGCTTGTAATACGGCTGCGGAACCTGGCCGTCGGAGCGTATCGCGGTAAGCGCATTGTATTCGCCGTGTTCGCCGTTGAAAATGCCCGTTACGAGAGTGGCATTTCTCTCTTTTGCAAAGTTTTTCAGAAACGCCATAACGTTTTCGTTGCTCATATTTGTCGTGACCGCCGTTTCGGGCCACAGGTATATGTTCGGCTTTTCGTCTGCGACGGAGTCGGACAATTCCACATACTTTTCTATTGATTCGGAAAGCGATGTGTCCCACTTTGTCATTGAACCGAGGTTTGCCTGAACAACGGCGACTTTTACCGTCTCCGAATTACCGCGTTCCTTTTCTACGGCGGAAACGCGAAACGCGCCGTAAGCCGCATTCAAAGAAAACAGGAGCGCCGCGGACAGAAAATACAGTGCCGCCCGCTTATAACTTTTTGTTCTGATTATCGCAAATGCCGTTTCCGCTGTAAGCGCATTGAAAAATGCAACGATAAGCGAGACGCCGAGCGAACCGAACAAAGATGCGGTCTGTATGAGCGTGGGGTGAGACGCTACGACCGTGCCGAGCCTGCCCCACGGAAAAGAAAGTTCCCATGCGTGCGCCTGCAAAAACTCTGCAAAAACGTAAAGGGCGGGAAAGAGGACGAACATCGGAATTCTTGTCCCGCGCAATCTGTCAAACGGCAGAAAAGCAACGGTAAACACAAAGCCCTCGGCAGCCGCAATGGTGATTATTGCCGCCGTCATTATCAGATAAGACGGAACTGCGGGTATGCCGTAGTTCGTCATCGGACACATTCTGTAAAGCCACAGCATATTAGGCAGATAGTACGCCGCCGCATATACAAAGAAACACTTTTTCGCGCCGAAACCGCCGTCTTTGTAAACGCGCAGCGCCGTTATCATCGGAACAAGGGCGACAAATGCAAGCAGGTCGAGTTTTTCGACCGTGAACGCCGCGAACATCAGAAGTCCCGACAGCGCGGAAAGCGCGACAAGCCGACAGGGTGTGCGTTCTTTTTTTATCCGTTGCTTTTTCTTCATCGTCCGAAGTTCCTTTCAATCATATTTCCAAAATGAATTATAGCATTTTTTCCCGCGTTTGTAAATATCGGAAAGGGTAATTTGCATACAATTAAATAAGAAATCCGCAAAAAAAACGTGGACGGGAGCATGAAATGAAGGAAAAAGGCAGACTTTTGAAAGATTCTTTCATCATCGGCGCGACGGGGCTTTCGCTCAACTTGGTCGGGCTGTGGTTCAATATATATCTTTCGGGAACTCTCGGCACGGAGGGCATAGGGCTTTTTCAACTTATAGCGTCCGCATATATGCTTGCGACCACGTTTGCCACTTCGGGAATAAATCTTTCCGTGACCCGCGTTGTTGCCGAAGCTCTCAGCCTGCCCGAGACGCGGAAAACAGCGACGCGACGCTTTCGTAAGTGTCTTGCCGTCTCTGCCGCTCTCGGCGGGTTTGCCTGCCTGCTGCTGTTTGTCTTTTCGGGCGTTATCGCACGTTCCGTATTGTGCAGACCCGAAACGGAGATGTGCTTTCGTATACTTGCTTTCGGACTGCCGTTTATGAGCGCAGGTTCTTGTCTGAACGGGTTTTTCGTCGCGGAAAGAAAAGCGTACAAGACCGCAATAGCCAACGGAGCGGAGGAAATCTGCAAGATAGTTTTTGCCGTTCTCGTTTTTGCGCTGCATCCGCCGACAAGCCTTGTTTCGGGTTGTGTCGGACTTGTTCTGGGGCTTGTCGGGGGCGAAGCCGTCTCCTGCATTTTGGCTTACGCTTTTTGGCTTGCCGACGAAAAAACTTTGCCACGCTCGAAAGGCGGAACTGCGGGGACTGTGCGAAAAATGCTTGCGATAGGCGCGCCCGTTGCTGCAAGTTCTTATTTGCGGACGGGGCTGACAACGGTTGAGAATCTTTCCGTTCCCGTCGGACTCGTGCGTTACGGAATGACCGATTCCGATGCTCTTGCCGCATTTGGCGCTGTCAAAAGTCTTGCCGTGCCTGTCATTTTCTTTCCCGCTTCGTTTATGTACGCTTTTATAAAAGTCATGATTCCCGAAGTCGCGCGAGCTTACACCCTCGGCAGAACCGACGCCATACACGAACGAGGAGGGCATATAATCCGTCTTACGCTTGTTTTTTCGTCGGTCGTGACGGGGATTTTTCTTGTTTTTTACGCCCCGCTCGGCGCGCTGCTGTTCGACAATGCGGAAACGGGCAAACTGCTTCTTTATCTTGCGCCGCTTATCCCCGCAATGTATGTGGACGGCGTTGCGGACGGAATACTGAAAGGCATGGACGAACAGGTCGCCGTTATGCGATATAATATATATGAAGCGATCATACGTCTTGTTGTTGTTTTTACCCTTATTCCCGTTCTCGGTTTTGCGGGTTTCATGGCAACGGTCTATGCGGGAAACGTCATAAACACTTCTTTCAGCCTTGCCCGACTTCGCAAAAAAGCGGGGATAAAAGCGGAGCCGTTCGGCAGCGTGGTGCTTCCGACCTGCCTGACGGTTGCCGCAGGATTTCTTTTTAAATCCGTTTTTTCGTTCTGGCAAAGCCGCTTTTCGGTCATTGTCGAGGTTTTCATGACAGCCGTCCTCTGTGCGGCGGTATACGCTTTTTTTCTCTTTCCCAAACTGCGGGGAAAAATCAGAGCGTCTTCTCCGCGGCAGAACGCCCGAAATCGCGCGCGTAGGAATATTCTGTAAAAGAAAAGGAAAGCATAAGGAGTGAAAAAACGAAAGGACGGAAAAAATATGAAATTCCTTTATTCCGTGTATCTGTTTGTCGCGGGTGGTTTTGTTTATCAGATGATAGAAATGGCGTGGCGTTCCAGAACGCATTGGTCAATGTTCATTCTCGGCGGCGCTTGCTTTTTAAGCGTGAACCTGCTCCGTCTGACCGTGCTGAAAGACTGCAATTTGTTTCTGTTTTGTCTGATAGGCGGGCTTTGCGTGACAGTGCTTGAATTTATAACGGGCTGTATAGTCAATCTGCGTTTCGGCCTCGGTGTGTGGGACTATTCGTCAGTCCCTTTCAATCTGCTCGGACAGGTCTGCCTCCCGTTCAGCATAGGCTGGTCGATGCTGACGCTTCCGGGGTTGTGGATGGGACGCGTTCTGTGTGACGTGGTGGGGGTTAAATTCGGCTCTGCGTGACGTTTTCGGAAATGAGTATGCGGGAGCGTAAGAACGCCAGCGCCGCAAAAATTAAAAAGGAAAGAACAACGGCTCGACAGTCCGACAGATAAACAAAACACATCAAACATTGATTTTTTGCATTTTTCTATCCCTGCATTATATAAATGTGTAGGCAAAACGGGGATTATTGGTGAGAGTACACATAAAAAACATAATTTATTGTAAAAAAGCACTTGTAATTCCCTTGAAAGTATGGTATACTTGACTTGAAGAGCGGGCGACCGCTCTTTGAGATTATGTAAAGAAATATATTTGATAATAAATGAAAGACCGAGGATTTGCGTTTGGGAATCTGTGAGACCGTTGCCGAAGTCGTGACCCCGTTTCTTGAAAAAGAGGGGCTTAAACTTTGGGACGTTGAATTCAAAAAAGAGGGCGCGGAGTATTTTCTGCGCGTTTACATCGACCGCGAGAGCGGCGTGGGCATAGACGACTGCGTAAAAGTGAACGACTTTTTAAGCCCCGCACTTGACGAACTCGACCCCATTCAGCAAAGTTACTGTTTGGAAATATCTTCGGCGGGACTTGTCCGCGAACTGAAAAAGAACGAACATTACGACCGTTATCTCGGAAAGTTCGTCACGGTTCACACATACAAGAGCCTTGACGGGGTTCTTCCGAAAAAATTCGAAGCAAAACTCGTCGGCTACGACGAAGATAATATAATATTGGAAATCAAAGACGAAAAGAGGAACGTCGGACGTTCTCTCATATCCAAAATAAGCATTGATTTGGTTTGACGGAGGTTTTGAAAAAATGAAAGCGAACAAAGAGTTTTACCGCGCGCTTGAAGACTTGGAAAGAGAAAAGAATATTCCGAAAGAATATATGCTTGACAAAATCAAGGCGGCGATAGCCTCCACGATTAAAAGAGACAAAAACGTTCCCGCAGATAACGTTGAAGTTATTTTTAACGAAGAAAAAGAGAACATAAAAGTCTGCATAAAGAAAGATATAGTCGAAACGGTTGAAAATCCGCAGACGGAAATTTCGCTTGAAGAAGCAAAGCAGATAAGCCGCCGTTACAAACTCGGTGACGTGGCAATGCTTGAAGTCGATCCCTCCGCAGTCGGCAGAATCGCCGCAAAGGTCGGAAAAAACGTTATCGTTCAGGCGATAAACGAGGCTGTGAACGGCTCCGTTATTCAGGCGTTTGAAGAAAGACAGGGTTCGCTGATGAGCGGCACCGTGAGAAGCGTTGACCCGAAGAGCGGCACCGTTATGGTGGAAGTCAACGGTCACGAACTTCCGCTGTTCCCGAGAGAGCAGATTCCCGGCGAGAGTTTTGAGCCCGACGATGTTATAAGACTTTACGTCAGCGTCGGTCAGCCCAATCTGCGCAGAGGTTCGACCGCAAAAGAAGTTATGCTTTCGAGAACCACGCCCAAATTCGTTGAAAAACTTTTCGAGGTCGAAGTTCCCGAGATAGCGAGCGGCGTTGTTGAAATAAAGGGCGTTTCGAGAGAGGCGGGCTCGCGCTCGAAAGTCGCGGTTCGTTCCAACGACCCGAACGTTGACGCCGTGGGTTCCTGCATAGGACCGAAGCGTTCGAGAATAAATACCATTCTCGAAGACCTTGCGGGTGAAAGAATAGACCTTATAAAATACAGCGAAGATCCCGGCGAATTTGTTGCGGCGGCGTTGTCCCCCGCAGAAGTAAGACTGCTTGAAATCGACAATGAACAAAAGAGTTGCAAAGTCGTTGTGGGTGCCGATCAACTTTCTCTTGCGATAGGCAAAACGGGACAGAATGTTCGTCTTGCCGCAAGACTGACCGGTTACAGAATAGACATACTCAGCGAATAATGGCAAAAAAAGACAGAGTTCGCGGCGCTTTTATGCGCACTTGCGCGGGGTGCGGCGGACGGTTCGATAAACGGGAACACAGGTTTTTGAGAATAGCAAACAAAAACGGCGAGACAGTGTTGGACGAAAACGGCAACCTCGGAGGCCGCGGCGCTTACATCTGCCGTGACGTGAACTGCATTGCAAAACTGAAAAAGTCTGGCAGACTTTCAAAGTTGCTGCGCCTGCCCGTTCCCGCCGAAATATACGACATTGCGGAGGAAGCCGTTGACCGATAAATTCAAAGGTATGCTCGGGCTTTGCCGAAAAGCGGGAAAACTCATTCCCGGGGCGGAACTCATAGCAAAAAACAAAAAGAAATGCCTGTTGCTCGTCTGTGCGTGCGACGCTTCGGACAGGACGAAAGCGACGGTCGAGGCGTTCAATATAAAAACGATACACACCGATATGACGAAACAGGAACTCGGAGCCGCGCTCGGTATGGGAAACGTTGCGGTTGTCGGAATAACCGATGCGGGCTTCGCGGCGGCGACAGAAAGTAAACAGGGGGAAAGAACATATGGCAAAATATAAGATAGGCGAGATCGCAAAAGACTTCGGAGTGAAAGTTACCGATGTGGCGGACATTCTGATAAAGTATTTCGGAGAGGGGCAGTATAAGCACAGTACCGTGCTTGAATCCGACCGTCTTGACGTGCTGTTTGACCACTTCACACAGGCGCAGGGTTTCGGAACTCTTCAAGAGTATTTTGATACCTACGACGAGAAAATAAGAGCGAAAAAGGCAAAAGAAGCCGAAGAAAGCGCAAAAGCCGAGGCTTCCGAGAAAACGGAAGAAGCGGCGCCCGTTCAGGCTCAGCCCAAAGAGGAAAAGAAAGAAGAAAAGCCCGTTGCGGAAGTGAAAGCCGAAGCAAAAACGGAAAACAAAGCCGAAGTAAAAGCGGAAAAGCCTTCCGCTGTTGCTCCCGCGCCCGCAGAGGAGAAAAAACCCGAGCAGACGCATGAGCAGAAAGACAGAAAACCGCAACAGAAAAAACAGCCCCCTCAGAAACAGAAGATGAAGACGATAACTCCGCGTCCCGCGGCAACCCCCGCCAAGGGTGGAGTTTCCATCGTCGAGGACAGCGCTCTCGACTCTTCAACTCTCGGCAAATCGGTTGTTGTTGATACGAGAAAACAGACGAACGTTAACCTTTCCAAATATGACGAAAGACTTAACGACATCGTCGGCGAAAAAGCGAACAAGGATTACGGAAAAGCAAATCAAAGAATAAAACAGAAGAATAAAAGAAAACCCGACAACGCCGCAAGAAGAAAAGAAGCGGAAGCAAAACTCAAAAGAATGGAACAGTACGAAAAGGACAAGAAAAAGCACCTTTCGAACATTGTCCTTCCCGAGGAAATGTCCGTTTCCGAACTTGCCGCGGAACTTCGTATGACGACCACGCAGGTCATTCAGAAACTTATGCAGCTCGGAATATTCGCTTCTGCGTCGCAGATAATAGACTATGACACCGCATCGCTTGTTGCGGAAGATCTGGGCGCGACCGTTACAAAACAGGTCGTTGTTACGATAGAAGATAAACTTATCGACGATTCGGACGACAAGGACGACGATCTTGAAACAAGAGATCCCGTTGTTGTTGTCATGGGTCACGTTGACCACGGTAAGACGTCGCTGCTCGACGCCATTCGCCACACGTCCGTTACCTCGGGCGAAGCGGGCGGTATCACCCAGCACATTGGCGCTTACAAAGTCAAGGTCGGCGACAGACAGATTACATTCCTCGACACCCCGGGGCACGCGGCGTTTACTTCCATGCGCGCGAGAGGTGCGCAGGTAACGGACGTTGTTATCCTTGTTGTTGCTGGCGACGACGGCATCATGCCGCAGACCGTGGAAGCGATAAACCACGCAAAGGCGGCGGGCGTTCCCATCGTTGTTGCGGTCAACAAAATGGATAAACCCGAATCCGATTTTGACAAAGTTATGCAGAGCCTGACCGAATACGACCTCGTTCCGTCCGCATGGGGCGGCGACGTTGAGTGCGTTCCCGTTTCGGCTGCGACCAAAAAAGGTATCGACGACCTTCTTGAAACCGTTCTTCTCGTTGCTGATATGCAGGAACTCAAAGCCAACCCGAACAGAGAAGCGAAAGGTACAGTTATCGAGGCAAAACTCGACAAGGGCAGAGGCCCCGTTGCAACGGTTCTGGTTCAGAACGGAACCCTGCATTCGGGCGATGTTATCGTTGCGGGTACGACGGTCGGAAAGATACGTCTTATGACTGACGACAACGGCAGAAAAATTCAGGACGCGGGACCGTCCACTCCGGTTGAGATAATAGGCCTTTCGGAAGTTCCCGCCGCAGGCGACGTTTTCCATGCGGTCAAGGACGAAAGAATGGCAAGAGAACTTGTCGAGCAGAGAAAGGCAGAACAGAAAGAAGCCGCAAACAAGGCAAGAGCGGTCACGCTCGACGACCTGTTCTCGCAGATACAGGACGGCAATATGAAGACTTTGAACATCATCGTCAAGGCCGATGTTCAGGGCTCTGCGGAAGCCGTTAAGTCCTCTCTTGAAAAACTCAGCAACGATGAAGTCCGCGTCAAGGTCATTCACAGCGCGGTCGGCGGAATCAAGGAAAGCGACATCATGCTTGCCTCCGCTTCGGGCGCTATCGTGATAGGCTTCAACGTCAGACCCGACGCCGTTGCAAGAGACATGGCGGAAAAGAACAAGGTGGACATTCGCCTTTACAGAATAATTTACGACTGCATCGAAGAAGTCGAAACGGCAATGAAAGGTATGCTTGCGCCGAAGTTCCGCGAAGTACATATCGGTACTGCGGAAGTGCGCCAGACATTCCGTGTGTCGGGCGTCGGCACCATCGCGGGCTGTATGGTAAAACAGGGTAAGATAGCCCGCAACGCAAATGTTCGACTTATCCGTGACGACATCGTTATTTACGAGGGCACGCTCGATTCGCTCAAACGTTTCAAAGACGATGCAAAAGAAGTTGCCGAGGGTTACGAATGCGGTGTCGGACTTGACAAGTACAACGACCTTAAAGAGGGCGACATCATCGAAGCATTCATCAATGAGGAAATTCCTCGCTAAAAGAACTGAAATCAGCCCGGAAAGAGAAATTTTTCCGGGCTGTTGCAAAAATATAATAAAGATTATAAAGGATATTTATACAAATGGCAAACGGTTACAAACAGGGCAGAATAAACGAAGAGGTCAAGCGCGAACTTGCGCTTATAATCCGTGACGTCAAAGACCCGCGCATTCCCCCGATGACGAGCGTTGTTCATGCGCAGGTATCGCCCGATTTGAAATATGCGAAAGTGTTCGTCAGCATTCTCGGCGAATACGATGAAAAAGAAGTTCGCAAGGGACTTAAAGCCTGCAAAGGTTATATGCGCAGTCAACTCGGTCAGAGACTTTCTCTGCGCAACGTTCCCGAACTGACGTTTGAGTTTGACAAGAGCGTTGAGATGGGCGCAAGAATAGACAAGATACTGCGTGAGATAGAAAAAAGCGGGGAGGACGGCGAGCAATGACAGAGACCCGTCTTCCCGAAAGCGATCTCGCTGCTTTTCGAGAATTGCTTTCAAAGGACAGAATTTGCATATATATGCACCGCTCTCCGGACGGCGACACGATAGGCTCTGCGCTGGCACTCGAAAGAGTTCTGAAAAATGCGGGAAAAAGAGTTTGTCTTGCCTGCTCGGACATCGTTCCGCGCAGACTGCGTTTTGTCACCGACGGAATAATTGCGTTTGAACCCGCATTTGAGCCTGCGGTAAAAGTCAGCATAGATGTGGCTTCCGAAAAACTGCTCGGTACAAAATATGAAAATGAAGCGCATGATTTCGATTATTGCATAGACCATCACTATACGAATACGCATTATGCAAAAAAGACCGTTGTTTGCCCCGACGCAAGCAGCGCGGGAGAAGTGCTTTTTATGCTTCTCGAACAGACCGGAACGACGATAGACGTAAAGACTGCGGAATATCTGTATACCGCAATATCTTTCGACACGGGCTGCTTCAAATTTTCGAACGTTCGCCCGCAGACTCACCTCGCGGCGGCGAAGCTTATTTCTTTCGGCTTTGACACGGCGGATATAAACAGACAGCTCTTCGACGTTGCTCCGATGAAGCAGCTGCTTTTGGAAAAGACAGTTATCGACAATATAAGAACATATCTTGACGGAAAAGTTTCGCTTTGCTGCATAACGCAGGATATGCTCAAAGGGCTCGGACTTGAAGACAGCGAAACGGACGGCATGACAAACGTTGTCCGTAGGCTCGAAGGCAGCGTGGTCAGCGTTACAATGCGTCAACTTTCGGACGGCACGATACGCGTGTCTCTGCGCTCCGAATGCGACTTCAACGTTGCCGATGTTGCGGCTTGCTTCGGCGGAGGCGGCCATGTACGCGCCGCGGGCTGTTCGCTTGACGGTGAACCCGCGGAAGCAATAGAAAGAATAGTTTCCGTCATCTCGGAAAAGTGGAACAAAACGGAAAAATGATATTTGTGATAGATAAGCCGTCGGGCATGACGTCCCACGACGTTGTGTGGCGCATGAAACGCGCGCTCGGACGGAAAGTCAAGATAGGACATACGGGAACGCTTGACCCGATGTGTACGGGGGTGCTTCCCGTGCTGACAGGCAACGATACAAAACTTTCGGACTTGCTCGGCGGCGACAAGGAATATGTGGCAACGATGCGGCTCGGACTTGTGACGGACACACAGGATATAACAGGAGAAGTTCTGGAAACGCACGGAACGGACGGAATCGGAGAAGATGACGTCAGACGCGTTCTTGCTTCTTTTGTCGGAGAGACGGAACAACTTCCGCCGATGTATTCTTCCGTCAAGGTTGGCGGCAAAAAACTTTATGAACTTGCCAGAGAGGGTAAGACCGTAGAGAGAAAAGCGCGGAAAATAACGGTTTACGAAACAGAATATCTCGGAACGGTTGCCGAAAATGAGTATAAATTCCGCATTGCCTGTTCAAAAGGAACGTATATCCGAACGATTATAGACGACGCGGGACGTGCGCTCGGCTGCGGCGCGTGCATGACTTCTCTTCGCCGTACAAAAGCAAACGGTTTTTCGCTTGCAGATGCCGTGCCGCTTGAAGAAGCGGAAAAACTTGCAGGAGAGGGACATATCGCATCGGTCTGCCGCAGCAGCGAGGGGTGCTTTGAAAATCTCGGACGTTGTACCGTTCCCGAAAACGGCTTGAAGTTTTATCTTAACGGCGGGTCGATAGGCGAAAAAAGACTTTCCGATGTGACCGAAAGAACGGAACTGATGAGGGCGTATTCCGAGAACGGAACGTTTTTGGGGCTTTGCCGCCTTGAAGAGGACGAAGTCAAAGCCGTTTGGAAGAGAATATGAAAAACGTAGTTATAACGGGAAACTTCGACGGTGTGCATCTGGGACATCGCCGTGTTGTTGAAACCGCAAAAAAAATTGCGGACGAGCAAGGCTTTTCGACCGTCGCATTCACATTTTCGAATCATCCCCGAAATTTTTTCAGACCGCAAGCCCCCCTTTATTTTATAACGTCGCCCTCCGAAAAGGAGCGGCTTTTGCTTGCCTGCGGCGTTGCGCGGGTCGAAACGGTTGATTTTAATGCCGCATTTGCGGCGATAAGCGCGGAAGATTTTCTTGCGCTGTTGAAAGAAAAATATGACTGTGCCGCCGTGGTCTGCGGAAAGAACACAACGTTCGGCAGATTCGGCGAGGGCAACGCCGACAATGTTGCGTCTCTTGCAGAAAAGCAGGGAATGCAGGCTGTTGTCTGCGACCTGAAAACGCTTGACGCGGACGGGGAGCAGATAAGTTCTTCTGCCGTGCGGCGTTATGTATCGGACGGGAATATGCAAAAAGCGTCCATGATGTTGGGTAGACTGTTTTCTCTTTCGGGACAGACCGTTCACGGCAAAGGCTTGGGCTCGGGCTGGGGCTTTCCTACGGTCAACACCCGTTTTGAGCCGCTTCAACTTCTGCCGAAACGCGGCGTTTACGCAACTTGCGCAAAGGTCGGAAACGACCTGTTCCTTTCCGTGACAAATGTCGGAAAACGTCCGACCGTCGGCAATTTCGACGAAATAACCGTTGAAACCAACATTATTTCACGTCTTGACGGCGAAAACCTTCCGTCGCTCGACCTTTACGGCGAAGATGTCAGAGTAGGCTTTCTTGAATTTTTGCGGGAAGAAAAGAAGTTTTCATCCGTCGAAGAGTTGAAAACGGAAATAGAAAAGAACAGAGCGTATACGGTCGAAAAATACGGTTCGCAATTCAGTAAAATTGTGAAATTTTAATATTCTATTTTTAAATTTTAGTACAACTTTTATAAAAGCACTTGATTTTTGCACATATTTATAGTAAACTATATAAGCAATAGTACCAAACATTACGGATCGGAGTAATTTTCGAAATGTCAAGCAAGTTATATCAGAACGTTATCCAACAAATGAAAGATACGACGGACAGAGTTGTCGGTATTCTTGACGAGTCGGGTTCCGTCGCGGTTTGCAGCGATCCCGCGCTTGTCGGAAAAAGCATGGGCAACAGCCTTTCCGATATTATGGGAATGAACGACCTTGTGTTTGCCGACGGGTATACATACAGAGTTATCGGTTCCCGCATTAAAATGGATAATGTCGTTTTTGTAAAGGGAACGGACGAATTGGCGCAGAACATCGCCGCCGTGCTTTCCGTTTCTTTGAACACGATGAAAGACTTTTACGACGAAAAATACGATAAATCCAACTTTATCAAAAACATAATGCTCGAAAATATTCTGCCGGGCGATATTTACGCGAAGTCGAAAGAACTTCATTTCAGCGGCGACGTTCCCCGCGTCGTTCTGCTTGTTCGCCTTATCGACAGAACCGAGGTCTTTGCTTACGATATAGTTCAGAGCCTTTTCCCCGATAAAACGAAAGATTTCGTTATCAATATCGGCGAAAACGATATCGCGCTTGTCAAAGAGGTCAAACCGAACACCGAATCACGCGACCTTGAAAAACTTGCCCGTTCCATAGTTGACACGCTGAACAGCGAGTTCTACACCCGTGCCGTTATCGGCATAGGCACCGTGGTCAACTCTCTGCGCGACCTTTCCCGCTCGTTCAAAGAGGCGCAGGTCTCGATAGAGATAGGCAAGGTCTTTGACGTTGAAAAAATAATCATGTCTTACGACAATCTCGGTATAGGCAGACTTATTTATTATCTTCCCACAACGCTTTGCGAGGCTTTTTTGCAGGAAGTCTTCAAAAAGGGTTCGATAGACGCGCTTGACCACGAAACGCTCTTCACCATACAGAAATTTTTCGAAAACAACCTGAACGTGTCCGAAACATCGCGCAAACTGTTTGTTCACCGAAACACGCTCGTTTACCGTCTTGAAAAAATAAGAAGACTGACGGGGCTTGATTTGAAACAGTTCGACCATGCGATAGTTTTCAAGGTCGCGCTCATGGTTAAAAAGTACCTGCAATCAAATCCCACCAAGTTCTGAGCATTGTCCGCCCGACATCTTTCGGAAAGGCGGACGGTGTCCGTCGAACCGAAAAAACACAGCGACAATGAATGAATATCCGAACTTGAAGGTAGAGACCCTGACAGGGCCTGTACCTTCTACGGCTTAATATGGGGTATGTTTTTGTTTGTATATATGTGATAAAACAGCCCATCGGATATGTTTCTTTTGCATAAAAAAGGAGTAAAAAATGGTAAATTTGAAGTCCGTTACCGTAACTCATAAAAACGGCACAACGGCGCTCAAAAGGGTCAGCCTGCGCATTGATGACGGCGAATTTGTTCTCATCAACGGTCACTCCGGCGCGGGAAAATCGACCATCGTCCGCCTGCTGACGGCAGAGGATGTTCCGACGAGCGGCGAAGTGGTTATCGACGGAGTTAATACAAAAAATCTGACACACAGACAGATTCCGAAGTTCAGAAGGCGTCTCGGCGTCGTTTTTCAGGATTTCAGACTTATTCCGACAATGAACGTTTTTGATAACATCGCGTTTGCGATGCGCGCTGTCGGAAGAGGAAGAAAAGAGATCAAAAAGCGCGTTGCCGCGGTTATGGAGATAGTCGGACTTACCGGCAAGGAAAAATCGCTTCCCACACAGCTTTCGGGCGGCGAGCAGCAACGTGTCGCGCTTGCCCGAGCTATTGTCAACAACCCGAAAATGATAATCGCCGACGAGCCTACGGGTAATATCGACCCCAAAATGTCGGCGGAAGTTATGGATATGTTCAGTCTGATAAATCAGACGGGAATAACCGTTATCGTCGTAACGCACGAGCAGGCCTTTGTCGATACTCTTGACGCAAGAGTTATAACGCTTGACCACGGAAATATATTGAACGACACGGCACACCCCGAAGTTGCGGAAGAACTCCGTTTGCGCCGCGCCGCTCAAAACGGGGATTCCGAGGAAGAGGACGAATACGAAGAAGAGGCCGTTTCGGAGAAAAAGGCAGTCCCCGAAAAAGAGCCTGTTTCCGAAACTGCCGTACCCGCTGCCGAGATCTCGGCGCCTGTACAACCCAAACCCGCGCAGCCCGAACTTACGGTAGTTTTACCCAAAGCGGAAAATACCGAAGAACAGAGCATTGCGGAGTCGGAACAGATCGCGGTTGAAGCGGCTGAAACTGTTTCGGAAGAAACTTCGGAAACCGTTGAAGAAGAACCTTCGCCCGAGAAAAACGTGGCTCAGAAAGCGGAAGAATTTCTTGCCTCGATAGGCATAGATACCGAAAAAATACGCACGGAACAACCGATAGAGATATTTGAAAAAGAGTCGGTTGAACTTGACGAAACGGTCGCGGACGACTCTGCGGAAGAATCAAAAAGTGAAGAGGAGGCTGAACAAAGATGAGTTTTGACGGTTTTCTTTTCTCACTCAAAAATGCTGTTTCGAACATATTCAGAAACTATGTTCTGACGATAGCTTCCGTTATTGTTCTCGGCGTTTGTTTGCTTTCACTCGGCAGTACGATGCTTGTTGTTCATGACGTTGACGCCATAGTCGATTCCGTCGGCAGCGAAAACAGAGTTGTTATCTTTCTGAACGAGGATATTTCCCAAACGGGCATAAACGATGTGCGCGCCCAACTCGAACAGATAAAGAACATAACGAACATTGTTTACGAATCGCCCGAACAGTCGCTTGAAAATTATACGTCGCAACTCGGCAGTCAGACCGTTACGGGACTTGACGCCGCCGTTTTCAGACCTTCGTTTATCTTCGATATAATAGACCTGAACAAATACGAACAAACGGTCTATGCCATTGAGCAGATTGATGGGCTCGGCGTGTTCGAAAGCGGTGAAAGCGCGGGACAGCCCGCAATCAGAACAACTAAAACGCTGATCAACCGAATAGTTTATATAAAGCAGCTGCTGTCGTTTTTCTCCGTTGTCGTTATAATTGTATTCTTCTTCCTCTCGATGTTCATTATCATGAACTCGGTCAAGATGAGCGTGTTTGCGAGAAGAACGGAAATAAACATTATGAAATATGTCGGTGCGACCGATTTTTACATACAGTTGCCGTATTTCATCGAGGGACTTCTGATAGGTCTTTTCAGCGGCATTGTCTCATTCTTTGTTCAAAGAATGCTTTACGTCTCGTTTATTTCGCCCATGCTTTCGGATATCGTTCCCGGGGCGGTGCTGTTCTCTTTTGATGAACATTTCTGGCTGATATTCGGACTTTTCGCTCTTGCCGGAAGCGTGATAGGTGTTATCGGCTCGGTTTTCCCGGTTAAGAAATATCTGGACGTTTAATACAATAAGATTTATATACATACCTCACTCAACACCCTGCAAAAAGGAGGCATTACAATGAAAAAGATGATATGTCTTGCACTTGCGGTTATTCTCTGCGTCGGCATAGTTTTCGGTTTTGCGCTTTCGGTTTCCGAACCCGCCGTTGCGGCAAGCAATCAGGAAAAACTCGAAGAGGCAAAAAAGAACCTCGAAGCGGCGCGCAATGAGATAAAAGACATCAAGAACAGACTTGCCGAACTCGGAAACAACAAGCAGGAACTCATGGCAAAAAAGAACCTGCTTGACGAACAGATAGAGGCAACGGAAGCGCAGATAGCGCTTATAAATTCCGCGCTTGAAGTCATTGAAAAAGAACTTGAAGAAAAAGGTGCGGAACTTGCCGTTGTTCAGGATAAATACGATGCAACGATGGTGAAGTTCAGAGCCCGCGCCCGTGCTTCTTACGAAGCGGGCAACCAGTCCTATCTGGAAGCGATATTGACCGCAACCGACCTTTCGCAACTTATAACAAAACTCGACCTCGTCGAAGCGGTTGCGGAATATGACAGCAAACTTCTGAACGACCTTTCCGAACAGGCAAAGTCGATAAAGGTACTGTACGACGAGATAGAAGACCGCAAAAACATGAAGCAGTCCGAACTCGAAGAACAGGCGGAAGCGGAAGCGGATCTTATTTCCAAAAAATCCGAACTTCAAACAACCCTGACAACGCTTATGGCGGACGAGGAAGAACTCGAAGCGCAGGAGCAGGCGTGGACTGAAAAAGAAGCGGCTTTTGAAAAAGAAATAGCAAAACTTGCCGATAGTTCCGCATCATATTACGGTGATGAATTTTGTTGGCCGGTACCCGCATCTTCATACGTTTCTTCCGGCTTCGGTTGGAGAACATATACTTATAACGGCAAAAAAGTAACGGGCTTCCATCATGCGATAGACATCGCTGCGGGCACGGGCACAAAAGTTGTTGCCGCAGGAGACGGCACCGTGCTGCGTGCGGGTTGGGTCACAACAGGCGGAGGCAAACAGGTCGTTGTCGATCACGGCAGCAGACTTTTGACTTACTATAACCACCTTTCGGGATTTGCCGTTTCCGCAGGCGCGAAAGTCAAACGCGGTCAGACAATCGCATATGTCGGCATGACGGGCACCGCAACGGGTCCGCACCTCGACTTTGCGATAATGTACAAGGGCTCTTATCAGAACCCGTCGCTTTATGTCAATCCGAGAAACTCAAAACCGTCGAGATCCATTAAAGACCTCGTTCGTTCTTAAAACTCGGAGAAAACAGCAGAAAAACAAAGCCTGTCTGCGGAAAAAACCGCAGACAGGGTTTGATATTGTTTTGAGAGGTTTGTCAAGTGAAAAAAAGTATCATTGCCGCATTTGCGGCGGGCGTTCTTGCCGCAGTTATTCTTTTTTCGGTAACGGGTTGCTTCGGAACGCTTAAAGTTAACACCGGCTCTTACACAACCGACACTTCCGTTGAAAAGAAACTTGCCGAGATGAAATCCGTCATTGACGCTTATGCGATAGACGAATTTGACGAGGAAAAAGCAAAAGAGGGGCTTTATTACGGGTATATGCTCGGTTTGACCGACGATAAATACGCCGCATATTATTCCGAAGAAGACTATAAAAAGACAGTGGACGATCTTCAGGGCAATTTCGGCGGTATAGGGTTGCAATTCTTCAATTACGCAACCGCAACGCTTGAACACGGCATGACCGTTTATCGCGTGCTCGGCAACTCTCCCGCAGAAGCGGCAGGGTTGAAGATTGGGGATGTAATAACCTCCGTAAACGGCAAAAAACTTGACGGAATGACCTATGAGGAAGCTTACGATTATGTCGTTGATTTTGTCAACAAGGGCGAAACGATTGCAATGGTCGTTGACAGAGACGGGCAGACCCTGAATTTCAGCCTGACACCCGCGCAGTTCACGCAAAAATACGTTGAATATAAGATACTCAAAGACAATGTGGGATATGTCAGCATATATCAGTTCGGCACAAACTCCGTTTCCGAACTCAACGAGGCGTTGACGGAACTTGAAAAAGCGGGCGTTAAGGGATATGTTTTCGATGTCCGCAACGACCCGGGCGGAGAACTTGAATCCGTTTGTTCGATGGTCGATATGCTTGTCAAAAAAGGCGAGACCATAATCACGATAGAGGGCAAAAAATCTACCGAAACAAGAACCGCGAAAATTGACCCGTTGGTTTCGGGCAAACCCATTGCGGTTGTTGTCAACGGCTCGACCGCATCCGCCGCAGAGATGTTTTCTTCCGCTCTGCGCGACCTGAACGGCGCCGTTCTTGTCGGCGAGCAGACTTTCGGAAAGGGTATCGGACAGACGACGCGCAGACTTTCGGACGGTTCGTATATAAAATTCACGACGTTCAAATATTTCACCGCCGCGCACGTCGATTTTAACGGAATAGGTCTTACTCCCGATATCGAGGTGCTTCTGACAACGGAAAAGCGCGCAAACCTTTATAATCTTTCTCTTGAAGAAGACGACCAACTCTATGCGGCATGGAACGCAGTAAAGGGTTGAAACTTCTCATTTATTTATACAGAAAATCAGACTTGAAAGAGGTTTTATAATGAGCAAACAGATCGAAATGACGCAGGAAGCGTTCGACAAACTTGAAAAAGAACTCATGGATATGAAAGCGCTGCGTCCCGAGATAGCACAGGAGATTCAGGAAGCGCGTTCGCACGGAGATCTTTCCGAAAACAGCGAATATGACGCGGCCCTTGATAAACAGGCAAAGCACGAGGAAAGAATAGCGGCTCTCGAAGAGATGAAAAAACACGCTAAGATAATTGACGAGTCGAGCATTAAAAAGGGCGTCGTTTCCGTCGGCTCGGTTGTAGGCGTTCACGATTTTGATTTGGAAGAGGACGTTGAATATATCATAGTTTCCACCATCGAATCCGACCCGCTTGCAACTCCCGCAAAAGTTTCCGACCAAAGCCCGATAGGCAAGGCGCTGCTCGGTTGCAAAAAGGGCGCGGAAGTAACCGTTGAAATTCCGAACGGAGAAAGCTACAAACTTAAAGTTCTTTCCGTCGGCAGAGCAGACAAGAGATAAACAGGAACGGAGAAACATATGAACGAAAACAATGTCAACGGTCAGCCTTTGACCGAAGCCGAAGAGCAAAAGCAACTCAGCGAACAGGTGCGCATACGCCGCGAAAAGTTGGCGGAACTCCAAAGTGAGGGCAAAGACCCGTTCGTTATAACCAAATTCGACGTCGATCACCACAGCGGGGAGATAAAAGCCGCATTTGACGAACTCGACCAAAAGACCGTAACCATCGCCGGCAGACTTATGTCCAAACGTATCATGGGCAAAGCGTCGTTCTGCAATGTTCAGGATCTGAAAGGCAACATTCAGTGCTACGTTGCGCGCGACAGCATAGGCGAAGAAGAATATAAAGCGTTCAAGAAAATGGACATCGGCGACCTTGTCGGAATAACGGGTTTCGTTTTCAAGACCAAGACTGGTGAAGTTTCCGTTCATGCGGAAAATGTGGTGCTTCTTTCAAAGAGCCTGCAAGTGCTTCCCGAAAAGTTCCACGGGCTTTCGGATACCGACGCAAGATACCGTCGCAGATACGTTGACCTTATCGTCAACCCCGAAGTCAAGGACACATTTGTTAAGCGTTCAAAGATAATCGCTTCCATCAGAAGATACCTCGACGGTCAGGGCTTTATGGAAGTCGAGACCCCGATGCTGGTTTCCAATGCGGGCGGCGCGGCGGCAAGACCGTTTGAAACGCATTACAACGCGCTTGACGAGGACGTAAAACTCCGCATTTCGCTTGAACTTTATCTCAAAAGACTTATCGTCGGCGGTCTTGAACGCGTTTACGAAATAGGACGTGTTTTCAGAAATGAGGGCATAGACACCCGTCACAATCCCGAATTTACGCTGATGGAACTTTATCAGGCGTTCACGGATTATCACGGAATGATGGATCTGACCGAAAATCTTTATCGCCATGTTGCGAACGACGTTCTCGGCACGACAAAAATAACATACAACGGCATTGAAATGGATCTCGGCAAACCGTTTGAGAGAATAACCATGCTTGACGCCGTTAAGAAGTATTCAGGCGTTGATTTCAATGAGATAACGACGCTTGAAGAAGCGCGCGAGGTCGCAAAAGAACACCATATCGAATTTGAGCCGCGCCATAAGAAAGGCGATATTCTCAACCTCTTCTTCGAAGAGTTCGTTGAGGACAAACTCGTTCAGCCGACTTTTGTTATGGATCACCCCGTCGAAATATCTCCGCTGACAAAGAAAAAGCCCGAAAATCCCGACTATGTTGAACGTTTTGAGTTCTATATGAACGGTTGGGAAATGGCGAACGCATATTCCGAACTCAATGACCCCATAGACCAGCGCGAGCGTTTCAAGGCGCAGGAAGAACTGCTCAAACAGGGCGACGAGGAAGCAAACCGCACGGATGAGGACTTCCTTTACGCTCTTGAACTCGGAATGCCCCCGACCGGAGGTATCGGATTCGGTATAGACCGCCTTGTTATGTTGATGACCGATTCCGCGTCCATCAGAGACGTTTTGCTCTTCCCGACAATGAAGTCCTTAGATGGTGTAAATAAGAAAAATGATGTAAATAATACAGCTTCTGAAGCACCTGAAAAAAATGTAAAAACTGAGTCTGAAAAGATTGATTTTTCTAAGGTAAAGGTAGAGCCTTTATTTGAGGAATTTGTTGATTTTGATACATTCAGCAAGTCAGATTTCCGTGCAGTAAAGGTTAAAGAGTGTGTTGCAGTACCGAAGTCAAAGAAACTGTTACAGTTTACTCTTGATGACGGAACAGGCACAGACAGAACCATTTTAAGCGGTA